>OLSX01000512.1_pt1 | contig 39582 bp, 34 predicted proteins | sample 1673141 | NCBI WGS metagenome assembly OLSX01 (sample SAMEA3136759, study PRJEB25190) | human gut metagenome | biome: human gut; feature: human-associated habitat; material: faeces | place: Austria | collected 2013 | reverse complement strand
TCGGAACCCATGCGGGCCCCGGCGCTGTTGTGGTAGCGTTTTTCAAGAATCAATAAAAAGCAGATCACACCGCGCATCGGAGATATTCCGCTGCAAAAGCTGACCGGACGCGATCTGCGGCATCCACACGATGCTGCACAATGCCCTCGACCGCGCAGTCAAAGAACGGCTGATTGTCCGAAAACCGGCAGATGACTGCATTCCGCCCAAAATCCCGAAGCACGAAATGAAGATCCTGCCGCCAGAGCAAATCAAGTCCTATTTGACAGCCGCCGACCAGCGTGGTGTCCTGCCCAAGTTCTATCTGGAACTCATCAGTGGGTTACGCAAGGGCGAGCTGGCCGCGCTCCAATGGATAGCATACAAGCGCTGCGTTTCACGATTGTTTGCGTTTTGTTTGAGAATTGTTAATTTTGAAAAACACGGATCGAAATGATGTCAACCGGCGCAATTACGCTGAAAGATAAGCCGGGCAGAGGACGGCGCAAAAGTTGCGCCGCAGGGAACAGAGAAATACGCAGGGGCGAACGGGCCGCGCGGCAATGGTCTTGGCTGCTGAAAACAGGACCATTGGATCAGGTGAAAACAAGAAGAGCGGCGGGGAGGATAAGATAGCGATCCTCTCCGCCGTTCGCGCATCCATTCCGTAAAAACCATCCGGACAAACCGGAAGGATCCAAACTTTTCCGCGGCGTATAGCTGCCGCTGTTCTGCAGCATTGCGGTAAAAACACACTGCGTCGGGTCATATCGCTGGAACTGATTTTCTGCGTGAAATTCAGCGCAGCAGCTGAAAGACGCGGGTCGGCCGGCCTCGACCATTGAGAACGCTGCGGCCGATCTCGACGATATAGCCGTTCTGCTCCAGCTTTTCCACGATGCGCGCGGCTGTGCGGAAGCTGATGTGCAGCTCCTCGGCCAGCTCCGCGGTAAAGAACGTGCCGTTATTTTTACGCTGCACGAAGGTGCTGATCTTCAGAATCGTATTGTTCGACAGCGCGCAGTCCTGCGCGACCTTGAGCAGCTGTGGGTCAAACTGGCTCCGCTTTACATGCATCAGCTCGTTCGGCTGGATGGGGCCGACGAAGCGATCCTCCGCATAGACCAGATACGCCCGGTTGGAGCCCTCCTCCCATGCACGCTGCGTGCCGAGCTCCGCGTTTGCCAGCGCCTGCTGGAAGTGCAGCCCTGTTCCGATCCCGACCGCCAGTCGGTAGGGCGTTCCGCCGTAGACCTGCGCCAGAAGATCAAAGTGGGAAAACCGATCCGTTGTGTCAGAAAGCACCTCATAGCTGCAGATCACGGCGAAATCCTGCTCGCCCATGCGCAGATACGCGCCGCTCACCAGCTGCGCAAACAGAACGATCTGCTCCGCGAGCTTGGCCAGATCCAGTACGCTCTGCACCATCGTTTTCCGATTCAGATAGTAATCACCGCTGAGCTCTGCGTGGATCCGGATGATCACACTGCCTTCCTTTGCCTTTTCCTTCACGTGCCAGGACAGGATCAGACGGCGCACCTCGCTGATATAATTATCCGGGCTCGGCGCCATCAGCACGCAGGGGATGCCCTCGGCTGCGAGCGTGTCCTGCACGTTGCGGATATTTGTAATGCAGACGCTGCACAGGCCACTGCGGTAGCTCTCGCGGTGCGTCTTTGCCGTTGCGTCGACAAAATGCGCCGCATTGGTATCCACGCTGATGCTGACCGGCTGCACGCGATCCATGTCCAGCTCCAGCGAACGATACGTCTTCATAACGGTGACATAGTCCAGCGTGTCTACGCTGACTCTGTAAATATCCGCGTGGTATTTGCTCTGCGCGATCAAAAGCGCGTGGACGAAGCTGGCTGCGTCGACGTTGACATACCGCGCCAGCACCGCCCCATGATCCACGCGGCTCACCATCAGCTTATACGGCTCGCTTCTTGTGTAGAGGACGCCGTCCAGCTCCGGCAGACAGCGCCTCAGCGCCTGTGCCGCCTCATCGACCCGCTCATCACTGGGCATCTCAATTCCGACAGTTTCGATATTCTCAAATGTTTCGGCTACGATCTCCTGGATTTCTCTGATTGACGAGCCGTGTCCGACCAGCGCAAGCCTGAAGCTCATGACGCTGCGCCTCCTCTGTGTTTTTTACTAGGGTGTATCTGAAAACTCCCAACGCACCCGGACAGCGGGCCTTTTTGCGGTGCGCCGCGTCATTTTTCCTTGAAATACGTCAGTATTCCTGCGAAAAAATGTCTTGCGCAACGCAAAAATCCCTCGCTGCCGGTCACATCATGAGTTTTCAGATACACCCTATGATAATTTAATGACGATTTATTGTCAATATACAGTCTGGAACTTCTCTACTATAATTATCATGCAAGAAAGCATCAAATAAAATTCTTTTCGAGAGGTTTTGACATGCATTACTATGAGAAAGAAGTGGTCTGCGCTCTTCTGGACATGGGCGGCTGTATCAGGCTCATGCGGGATGTCCTGATCGACTATTCCGCGGGCCGCACCATCCAGACGCTGCGGAGCGTCCTGCCGGTCAGCGAGCGAAAGCTGCTGGGGCTGATGCCTGCGGCGAATACAGCTGCCGGAATTATGGGTGTGAAGGCAATTACAGTCTTCCCGGACAACTTCCAGCGCGGACTGCCGTCGCATCAGGGCGTTGTGCTGCTGTTCGACCTGGATACCGGCATGCTGAAGGCGCTGCTGGACGGCGACGCCATCACCGGCGTCCGCACCGCTGCTGTCAGCGCTGCCGCGACCGACGCGCTGGCGCGGAAGGATGCGCATACGCTCTGCATTCTGGGTTCCGGCCTGCAGGCAAGACGCCATCTGGAGGCAATCCATCTTGTGCGTGAGATCCGCGAGGTTCGCGTCTGGGATATCGTGCCGGAAAGCGTCCAACGCTATAAGACGGACATGGAGGCTCAATTCGGCATTCCTGTGGTCGACTGCAGCGGCAATGTACAGGCTGCTGTCTCGGGCGCGGATATCGTCTGCACCGTGACCGCGGCGCGCGAGCCGATCCTGTTTGGCGCGCATCTGTCCGCCGGGACGCATGTCAATGCCGTCGGCGCGTGCGGCGCGGCGAACCGGGAGCTTGACACCGAGGCGATCCGCAGAGCGCGTCTGTTCTGCGACAGCCGGGAATCGTGCATGCACGAGGCGGGAGATTTCCTGATCCCGCTGCGCGGCGGCGAGGTTGCTGAGTCACATCTTCTGGGTGAGATCGGACAGGTTCTGTCCGGTGAGCTTGCCGGACGGCTCAGTCCAGAGGACATTACGGTCTATGAATCGCAGGGGCTTGCCGTTGAGGATCTGGCCGCCGGGAACTATGTATTTGAAAAGGGGAAGAAAATGGAGGCGGTTGTATGATGATTGAACCCCTGTATGATTTTTCTCTGACTGCGGAGCAGGAGGCAAGAGCCAGAACGCTGCATGAGAGCAGCATCATTCTGGACATGCTGTTCCAGGGACCTGTCGGGACGTACTCCCTGCCGGAGGGCGCGGAGGAGGAGCTGCTGGCGCTGGCACAGGAAGCCTGCCCCGGCGACGAGATCGCCCAGTGTAACTGGGCAACGGCTGAGATCCTGCGCCGGATGATCGGCGGCTCGTATTCGCAGCTGTATAAGGACTGCTGGTATGACAGCGGTCTGACTGGCGGCTGCCGCCAGCTCAGCGTTACGGACCGAGATGAGGCGCTGCGCTCGGCAGTTGAGCTGCAGGCTGAGTTCGATACTTACCCGTGGCTGGTCAAATGCACGTCGGTCGAACAGATCCGCCGCTGCAAAAAAGAGGGCCTGAAGGCCGGTATCGTCACCAGCCAGGAGGCGGAGGGCTACAGCAAGGATCTGAAGCTGCTGGAGCTTCTGTACAATTATGGCCTGCGCGTGCAGCAGCTGTCCTATAACAATCAGAATCTGATCGGCGCCGGCTGCATGGAGCCGAACGGGGGAGCGGGATTGTCCAAGTTCGGTATCCGGTTTGTGGAAAAGTGCAACGAGCTTGGTATCGTGGTCGATACCGGACACTGCGGCTATCATACCACGATGGATGCCTGCAAGTACAGCAAGGCGCCTGTCATCGCATCCCATACCGGCGTGGAGAAGGTCAACTTCCACGCACGCTGCAAGAGTGATGACGAGATCCGCGCGATCGCCGATACCGGCGGTGTTGTCGGTATTTTCGCAATGCCGTGGTTCACGGGCGCGGACCCCGAAAATACGACAGTAGATGATTTTATCGATCATATCGATTATGTCGTCAGGCTGGTCGGTATCGATCATGTCGGCATCGGCACGGACTGGCCCATGCCGCAGACCAAATGGGCGGCTATTACCTTTAAGAAGTACGTCGCCCCGACGATTGGCTTCGCGCCCGGCAACGGTCCGTCTACCGAATGGATCCACGGGCTGAAGGATTACCGCTCGTTTATCAATGTGACCCGCGGCCTTGTCGCGCATGGATATTCCGACGAGGCAATCCGCAAAATTTTAGGTGAAAACTGGCTGCGCGTCTTTGAGCAGGTCTGGAAGAAGTAACGCCATTTATCAATCAAAAGGAGGATCTTTTTTATGAAACGTTTTGTAGCAATCCTGATGGCCGCAGCCATGCTGCTCACCGTACTTGCCGGCTGCAGCGGCAGCACCAAGCCCGCTGACACCACACCCGCAGCTGACAGCAGCACGGCAGCTGCCGAAACAGAATCCGCAGCGCCGTCCGCAAGCGCCATTACCGTTGTGCTCAGCGACGTCGGCAATAACATGGACCCCAGCGTTGCCAACGCCATCAACACCTTTACCATCATGAGCCATGTCTATGACAATCTGCTCAACTGCAATCTGGATTTCTCGCTCCAGCCGGGCGTGATCGCCTCCTGGGAGCAGCCGGACGAGCTGACCTATGAGCTGACTGTCGGCGACGGCTTCATGTTCCAGAACGGCGAGCCGCTGGAGGTCGAGGACGTTGTCTATTCCCTGACCCGTCTGGAAAATGTCTCTCAGACCGCCGACCTGTACGCGCAGATCGACAGCGTCTCCGCTGAGGGCAATGTCGTGACCATCGTTTTGAAGGAGGCCAACAGCGGCTTCATCCGCGATCTGGTTGAAGTCCCCGTCCTGAACAAGTCCTACTGCGAAGAGGTCGGCGACGCATATGCCAACGCACCGATCGGCACCGGTCCGTACGTTATGTCCGAGTTTGTCCCGGGCGAGAAGGCTGTCCTGACCGCATGGGCGGATTACCCTGGCCAGAAGGCCTCTATCGAAACCATCACCTTCAAGGCGATCGCAGAGCCCTCCGCAGCCTATATCGCGGTTGAGGCAGGCGACGCTGATTTCACTGAGATCGACGCGACCGATTATGCCCGCGCCGAGGCCAACGACAACCTCGTTTTCTACACCGGCGACACGACCTACACTGCGTTCGTGGCCATGAACACGCAGGAGCCGCCGTTTGACAACGTCAATGTCCGCAAGGCGATGGCCTATGCCTACAATAAGGAAGGCTATCTGAATGTCAAGGGTGAGAACTACCACACCATCGACTCCATGTTCCCCATGATGTCCGAGTATTATTACGCATCCGACGATGCCATCACCTATGATCTGGAGAAGGCCAAGGAGCTGCTCGCTGCCGAGGGCTATGACGAGAGCAACCCGCTTACGTTTGAGATTATCGGTTATTCCAACAATGACGTTGTTATGCAGGCGTATCAGGCAGATCTGAAGTCCATCGGCGTCAATGTGGAGCTCGTCACGCAGGAATTCGGCGTGTTTCTTGAGAACATGGTCGGCATGAACTTCCAGATGCTTACCGGCGGCTGGGGCGATACCACCGGAAACCCGCTGACATCTGCAGAGTGCTATTATTCCGGTAGTTTCGGCTCCCAGAACATCTCCTTCTACGATAACCCCGTCTGCGACGAACTGTATATCACCGCCAAGACCTCCAACGACACAGCGGAGATTAAGGATGCCTGCCAGCAGATCCAGCAGATTGCGTGGGAGGATGTCCCGATGTTCCCGACATTCGGCCGTAACGAGGGCTATGTCTACAATAAGAATCTGAACGGTGTTGTCATCTCGCCCAGCGGCACGCTTTCCTTCCGCACGGCGACGCTTGGCTAAGTCTGAAGACCCGTTTTTCACAACACCAAAGGGGCGCAAGCCCCTTTGGTGTTGAACCATAGTCTATTCACAGAGGAGCTGCGCCATGATCAAATATATACTCAAGCGCATCGTTCAGGTGATCCCTGTCCTGCTGGGCGTGTCGATCATCGTTTTCCTGATGCTCAGTCTCAGCCCCGGCGACCCGGCGCGTCTGGCGCTCGGCATGAACGCGAAGCCGGAGCAGATCGAAGCCTTCAACCATGAAAATGGTCTGGATCAGCCTGTTCTGGTTCAGTATGTGAACTACATGAAGGGCCTGGTGACAGGCAATCTGGGCGTTTCCTATACAACCAAGCAGTCTGTCGCCAAGATGATCGCTGTCCGCCTGCCCGCCACATGTATTCTGGCCTTCGGCTCGCTGGTTCTGACGTATCTGATCGCCATTCCGCTCGGAATTTTGCTTGCGGTCAAGCAGAATACGTTCTTTGACGACGCGTTCCGCGTGGTTGCGCTGATTGTATCCTCGATCCCGGCCTTCTGGTTGGGCCTGCTGCTGATGCTGCTGTTTTCCGTCAAGCTCGGCATTCTCCCCAGCAACGGCTTTGATACGCCGCTGCACTGGATCCTGCCGCTGCTGTGTTCCTGCTTCGGCACATGGGCCGGCTCTTCCCGGTATATCCGCGCCATGGTACTTGATACGATCCGGCAGGATTATGTCCGCACTGCCCGCGCAAAGGGGACGCCGGAGCGGCAGGTGCTGTTCCGCCATGCGTTCAAGAACGCGCTGCTGCCGCTTATTACGTCCATCGGTTTTTCAATCGGTAATTTCTTCGGTGGCTCCATCGTTATCGAGCAGGTCTTCGGCATCAACGGCATGGGCCGCATGATGCTTTCTGCACTGCGTGAAAAGGATATTCCGACGGTCATGGCCGGCGTTATCATTACCGCCATAATGATCGCGCTCGGCAATCTGGTCGCCGACCTGCTTTACGGTGTCGTCGATCCCCGTATCCGCGCCGTCTATACCTCCGGCGGCAAGAAGCTCAAAAAGAAGGAGGCCGCCGCATGAGCCTGCATCAAGACCCCACACAGACCGCCGTCCGCAGGCAGAAGCGCTCGCTCTGGACGGATGCATGGCGGCGCATGCGCCGCAGCCATACGGCGGTTATCGGCATGATCCTCTTTGCGCTGATCGTGATCGTCTGTTTCAGCGCCCCGCTTTTCAGCGACTATGACGCGCAGGTCATCAACAGTGACATTGCCCTGATCCGCAAATACCCCGTCGAGGGTCATCCGCTCGGCACAGATGAGCTGGGCCGCGATCTTCTGCTCCGTATTCTCTGGGGCGGCCGCACGTCCATTACCATCGCGCTGGCCGCGACGGTCGTTTCCTCCGTGCTTGGCATTATTCTGGGTGCGATCCCCGCTTATTACGGCGGTGCGACGGACAGCATCATCATGCGCACACTGGACGTGTTCATGGCGATCCCGTCCATGCTGCTCATGATCACGCTGGTCAATATCATGAAGCCCACCACGTTCAACCTGATCATCGCCATGTCCATCAGCGGTGTGCCAAGCATCGCGCGCATTGTGCGCGGCCAGATGCTTTCGGTCATGCGCAATGAATACGTTGAGGCTGTGCGCGGCATGGGCGCGTCTGGCGTGCGCATCGTGGTCAAGCATGTGCTGCCCAACGCCATCAGTCCGCTGATCGCGCAGATCGTATCCTCCGTGGCGGGCGAGATCACCATGATTTCCACGCTTTCCTACATTGGGCTTGGCGTACAGCAGCCCGCGCCGGAATGGGGTTCCATGCTGGCGGCCGGACAGCAGTTTATCCGTGACCAGCCCTATCTGACCATTTTCCCGGGTCTTGCCATTGTGATCACCATTATCTCCCTGACGCTGATGGGAGACGGCCTGCGCGACGCACTGGATCCGCGCATGAAGCGCTGACAGGAAAGGATGGATTGAAGCTATGGAAGAAAAAAATCTGCTGGAGATCCAGGATCTTGTCATCCGGTTTCATACCGACGACGGCGTGATCGAGGCTGTCAACGGCATTTCGCTCTCGCTGAAGGCCGGTGAGACGCTGGGGCTGGTCGGCGAGACCGGCGCCGGCAAGACAACGACGGCGCTGGCCATTATGGGCCTTGTCGCCTGTCCGCCCGGACGCATTGAGCGCGGCAGCATCGTTTTTGACGGACAGGATCTGTCCAGACTCAGCAAGCACGAATACCGGAAGCTCCGCGGCAAGGAAATCTCGATGATCTTTCAGGATCCCATGACCGCGCTGAACCCCACCATGACGGTGGCCGACCAGATCGCGGAGGCTATCCGCAACCACAAGCGCATCTCCAAGCACGCGGCAAAGCTCGAAGCGATCCGCATGCTGGAGACGGTGCGCATCCCCGCAGAGCGCGCCTTTGAGTACCCGCACCAGTTTTCCGGCGGCATGAAGCAGCGCGTGGTCATTGCGATGGCGCTGGCCTGCAATCCCAAGCTGCTGATTGCTGATGAGCCGACTACCGCGCTGGATGTGACCATTCAGGCGCAGGTACTCGAACTCATGAAGGATCTGAAGGAAAAATATGATACCTCCATGATCATGATCACGCATGATCTGGGCATTGTCTCCGAGGTCTGCGATAAGGTCGCGATCATCTACGCGGGTGAGGTCGTGGAATACGGCTCGCTCGAGCATATCTACCGCAATCCCCAGCACCCGTATACCAACGGACTGTTCGGCTCGCTGCCGGACATCAGCAAGGACGTGGAGTTCCTTTCGCCCATCGAGGGCCTGATGCCGGATCCCGCCGCGCTGCCGTCCGGCTGCAAATTCAATCCCCGCTGCAAATACGCCTGCCCGCTGTGCGCCGAGCGTGCACCCGTCCTTACCGAGACGGAGCCGGGGCATTTCGTGCGCTGCCTGATCTATGAGAACGCGCTGGATGTGAAGGAGGTCGTAAAATATGAGTGACGAACTGGTCCGCGTCAGAGACTTGAAAAAGATCTTCTCCGTACCCGCAGGCGAGCTTCACGCCGTCGACGGCGTCGATTTCTCCATTGCGCGCGGCAGCACGATCGGCATTGTCGGTGAATCCGGCTGCGGAAAATCCACAATGGGAAGACTGCTTGCCATGCTGCTGGAGGCGACGAGCGGCGAAATTCTGTTTGACGGACAGAATATCGCGAAAAAGATGTCCAAGGCAGAGGCAATGGCATACAAAAAGCGGATCCAGATGATCTTTCAGGACCCGTTTTCCTCTCTGAATCCCCGCATGACGACCTTTGAAACCATCATTGAGCCGCTGAACATTCATCGTGCAGGTACGCTGCAGGAACGCGAGGCGCGTGTCTATCAGCTGATGGAGACTGTCGGCCTGTCTGAGCGCTTCGTCAACGCCTACCCGCATGAACTCGACGGCGGCCGCCGCCAGCGTATCGGCATCGCGCGTGCGCTGGCGCTCGACCCGGAGTTTATCATCTGTGACGAGCCGGTGTCTGCACTGGATGTTTCGATTCAGGCGCAGATTTTGAATCTGCTGAAGCGGCTTCAGCAGCAGAACGGCTATACATATCTGTTTATTACGCATGATCTGGCTGTCGTCAAGCATATCTCCAACGAGGTGCTGGTCATGTATCTGGGCCAGATGGTAGAAAAAGCGCCGACGGCAGAGCTGTTCCGCAATCCCAGGCACCCATATACACAGGCGCTGCTCTCCGCGATTCCCGTACCGAGTCTGGACGAGAAAAAGCCGCGTATGCTGCTGAAGGGCGAGTTGACCAGCCCTATCAACCCAAAGCCTGCGTGCCGCTTTGCGCCGCGCTGCCCCTACGCGAAGGAGCAGTGCCGCTGCAGCGTGCCTGAGATCACAGACCTTGGCAGCGGGCATGCGATCCGCTGCTTCTATCCCCAGGGCTAAAGGAGGAAGAACCGCATGAATTACCTGACTGATAAGGTGTTCCACACCTATTTTTCCGGCGTTCCCAACGGCAGCATTATTTTCCGCGAGAAGAAGGCCGTTATGTGCGCCATTGACCGCCGTACCCGTGTACAGCTGAAGGAAGCGCCGATCCTTCCGCGCGAAGAGGGCCGCGCGATCGCCGAGACGATGATTGACTATGAAAAGCTCTTCCGGGAGCTGGATGCCTACGTCGGCTGCGCATGGGATCAGGATGAGCTGACGCTTAAAAACGGCGCGGTCTACAGCCGCCACATCACCTATACCGGTACGGTTGAGGGAAAGACCGTCACCGCCCAGCTCTGGTGCCAGCGCAAGAGCCACGGCTGCATGGATATCCTGACCGTTGACCAGAAGATCATCGGCTTCATCAATCCCGGCCGCATCTGCTCCGAAATTACCGTCCTGGCCGGGTATGAGTCCGTCACGCCGCTGACGCGCTTTGACGATCCGCTTCTGTCCAAAGTCGCCTACGGTGTCAATCCGCTCGGCAATATCATGGTTCCCTGTAAGGACGGCGTCCGTCTTGCAACGGAAGTCTTCCTGCCCAATGGACTGGAGCCTGGCCAGAAGGTCCCGTCTATTGTCATCCGAACCTGCTATGGCAAGGCCCGCGATATTGACCGCAGCTGGCACTGGGTCACGCGCGGCTATGCGTTCGTGATTCAGGATGTGCGCGGCCGCAGCGACTCTGACGGTACGCTTGAGGCCTTCCAGCATGAGCGTGAGGACGCCGACGATCTGTTCAACTGGATCGCGGCGCAGCCGTGGTCCGACGGTAATATCGGCATGTGGGGCGCGAGCTATCTCGGCTATACTACCACCTCCGCCTGCACCGGCGGAAATCCGCATCTGAAGACCGCCGTCAGCGAGGTCAACGTCGGATCGCCGTTTTATGATACCGTCCGCAAGGGCGGAACCGTCTGCTCGTGGCCGCTGCTGTGCTGGACGCTGGCGCAGAGCGTTTCGAACCGCGTCGATATGGACGTATTCAAGGGCGTTTCCATCGATCCGCTCGAGGCTGTCCGGATCCGGCCTATTACTGCGATCCCGGAGAAAATCATCGGCTGCCGTTCTACCAGCTGGGACATGTGGTCGAAGCACTATCATTACGATGATTTCTGGCGGCACAGTGACAATACAGCCCACGCGGACAATATCAGGATCCCCATGCTGATTCTCTCCGGCTGGTACGACGGCGATGCGCTTGGCGTGCAGGAGACCTGGCGTTTCCTGTCCAAAAGCCCCGTTCCCGGCCACCGTATTGTGCTTGGCCCGTGGCCGCACGGTCTGAACGCGTGGCGCGACAGCATGGATCTGGCCTTCGGCAATAATGCGGTCGACTATGATTTCGATACGCGCATTATCCGCTGGTTCGACCATTACCTCAAGGGTATTGAAAATGGCGAGGACAAGAAGCCCAAGGCGACCTACTACGTCAACGGTGAAAATCAGTGGCACACCAGCGAGGACTGGATGCCGAAGGAAGCACGTCTTGTCAACCTCTATCTGGATAGTGACGGCCACGCAAACTCCATGAACGGCGACGGACGCGTCACGCTGACACCTGCTGAGACCGGCAGCGACGCATATGTCTACGATCCCGAATTTCCATGCGGCGGCGAGGGCGACGGCTTCGACGACGGTTTGGTTTCTCCTTACAAGTGCAATTCCCGTCAGATCCGCAGCGACGTTCTGGTCTATGACACGCCCGTGCTGGAGCAGGATATTGCCATTGCCGGCCCGCTGTATGCCGAGCTTTACGCAGCCTCCAGCGCCGTCGACACGGATTTTATCGTCCGCGTCAGTGATGTGGACGAGCAGGGGACTGCCCGTAATGTCAGCTTCAATATTATCCGCGCCGAGTTCCGCAAGGGCTGGGACAAGCCTGAGCTGCTCACGCCGGGGAAAATTGAAAAATATGAGATGGAGATGTATTTCTACGGCATGGTTTTCAAAAAGGGCCACAAGATCCGTATCGATATCTCCTCCAGTGAGCTGATGGAAGCATTTCCCAACACCAACACCGGCATCGATCCCTATACCGATCCGAAGCCCATCAAGGCCACCCAGACCATTTACCATGGCAGGGAATACCCCTCTCATGTCAAGCTCCCTGTCCTTTACGGCCTGTAAACAACTCCATGTAATATTTCTATACGCCTCGAAAAAGATGGGTAATTTCATGGCGCAGGTGCTGTGAAAAGAGCAAAGAAAAACCAAAGAGCGGCGGAGAGAATGACACGATCATCCTCTCCGCCGCTTTTCAGACATTTCCGCATGTGGGTCAGGCGGTTTCGCCGCCTGGAAAAGCAAACAAATAAAAGAGAAAACCGGTGAAAATCTCTCGATTTTCACCGATTTGGTGGAGCTAGTGGCCAGACTTGAACCGGCGACCTGCTGATTACGAAGAGCAGAAAAGATATAAAAATTACGATTTTTAGATGTTTTCAGCACTTTCTGTTCAGAAATCAATACTCTTTGCTCCTCTTGTTTCCACTGTTTCCGTCCGCTCCTTTCCGCGTGTGGGTCACGGTGTGGGTCAGCCGTTTTGGGCAGTCCACTGTGTAAAGACACCACCAAGGAGGGGCGCAAAAGCGTACACCACACGCAAAAACTGCGCCGCTGTAAACAAAGACTAAGCCTTTTTATAAGCAGCCGCTACTCGACCCAGTTTTCAACTTCCAAATCAGGTACGCGCTCAAACTCGCGGACGTTGTTCGTCACAAGGGTCATGCCCTCCGATCTGGCGTGCGCGGCAATCAGCATATCCAACGGACCAATCGGGGTTCCGCTGTGCTGAAGATAGGTGCGGATCTCACCGTACTTAGAAGCCGCTGCCGCTCCAAAGGGAAGAATGCTCAAGGGAACCAGAAAACGAAGTAACGCCTGCTCGTTCTTTATGGGATTGGAGCTGTGCTTCATTCCATACTCCAGTTCAGCCAATGTGATGGAGGAAATGCAGACGCCGCTGTTCAGTTCCTTTTTCAGCCGCTGCAATACCTGCTCCGGCTTGTTCTTCATCGCGTAGATGCAGATGCTGGTGTCCAGCATATACGTCACAGATGTTCACGCTCCTCTTGGACGCCCTGATCTCGACCATCCTCGAAAATATCGTCGGTGAAGCTGTTCAGACCGTCCATAAAAGTCTGCCACATGGATTCCTTCGGAACGAGGATCACAGCGTCACCAAGCTGCTGGACGATCACTTCGTCTGTGTTGAAACGAAACTTCTTCGGTAGGCGCACAGCTTGACTTCTGCCATTCTCAAAGATTTTCGCTGTTTCCATTGTGATCACCTCCCTAAATAATATATATCACAGTATATATTTTCTGTCAATAGGAGAATCTGATTCTCTCAACCGAAGTGTATCGACGCAGATTTCAGTTGTAGAGTATACTGCGAACGCAATCATAGAGTACAGAAAGAGGGATGAAAAATGGAACTGTCAAAGAACGATTGGAAACTGTTCCGAGAGAGACTTCCCGGCTGGCAGGAACGCTATATGGACAAGCTCGCCTGCGAGTATGCCGAATTTTTGACCGATGACAGCCGCCAACCATCAGAACGTTTCTGGGCGCTGAATAAAAGAATACGTGAGGATCGGAGAAAACCGGGGGTACAGCTTGAACTCCGAAAGCAGAATGTTGTGTTTGATCTGGCACACTTGATCGCGGATGGTGCAGTTTCGCTGGATGAGCTTGATGGCTTCAGCGAGGAACTGCAGAATATGGTTCGTGAACTTTCGCAAAAACAGGTCTAAAAATCGCGTTCACGTGGTCTAAGCCGTCATTCTTTATTCGAGGTTGACTAATCATTATACAACGAAGGATGGTCGCAAGCGAAATGGCAATCTACGCTTCACCATCCGACCAATTCAATTCGCGCTCCAACAGGACTACGACCGGCAGATGCAGAAGCTGGATGAGGACATGGCAAAGAGGAAATATGCCGATTTTATTGAAAACACAGGTTGATCGCACAGACAAAACGCCAGTCACAGCCCGTCGCGCCCGTGTCGGCGGTTTGTGCGGCTTTCGCAGCCCAGCCGAGCGCGTACCCATCCAGCAGCAGAAAACCAGACGTTGCGCCGACGTGCGGGAGCGTTGGCGAAAAATGCTCGTATTGGCAAGAACGGCAGTGGGAAAAGCCGCTTGCGGCAAATGCGGGAAATCGCTGAAAATGGTCAAAATCGAGGGATTTTGGACGCCGCGGCGAGAAAGCGGCGAGAAAGCAGGACAAAGCCGCGGGGTCGTGCGCGCCCCTTGGCAGTCACATCTGCCCGCGGTGTGGGCAGTTTCGGGTATTTACGGGGGCGTTCCAAAAGCAGCGAAAAACAGCCCTAGGGCGTTGCAGAATGAAAAAAGCCCGTCGTTTCAAGGAAAACGGCGGGGTTCCGACGAAAAATACGAGGTGAATACAGAAAAATGGTAAAAGGAAAAGAAAAATTTGCACTCTGGATCACGCTGGAGTGTAAGCAGCTCGTTGATGACTGTTATGCGGACGATCAATGCCAGAGCCGCAGCGAATACATCGAAAAAGCAATCTGGTTTTATTCCGGTTTTCTGCACGCGGAAAAAGCGGATCGTTATTTGCCCAAAGCCTTGCAGCAGATCTTATCCGGAACTCTGGATCGGTTTGCAGAACGCATCGGTCGGCAGCTTTTCAAGCTGGCAGTTGAGCAGAATGTCAACAACCATATCCTTGCTTCGGACACGGACATTGACGCCCGGAGCTATCAGAAAATGCGCGGACTCAGTATGGATGAAGTCAAAAGAACGAACGGGAGAATTGATTTTGAAGATGTGCTGTTGAGTGAAAGGGGCGTGTGAAAATGTCAAAGCTGATTCAGAAAGCAGGCTTTCTGAATCCAAAACGTGCCGGTCGTTATATGAATTATATTGCCACCCGCGACGGCGTGGAGCTTCTGGACGAAAACGCAGACAGCATCTATATGCGCTACATTGCTACGAGACCTCGTGCGGAAAAGCACGGCGAACACGGCTTGTTTGGAGCCGAAGATGCTGTTGATCTGGAAAAGACGTTGGGCGAGTTGAAAGCGCATGAGGGCAACGTCTGGACGATCATTTACTCTCTGCGCCGCGAGGATGCCGCGCGGCTTGGCTACGATAACGCCGCAAGCTGGCGGGCGCTTCTGCGCTCCAAACAGGCAGACTTTGCGGAAGCCATGCAAATTCCACCGTCGCAGCTTCGATGGTATGCAGTGTTTCATGACGAGGGCGATCACCCGCACATTCACATGATGCTCTGGTCAGATGACCCGAAATACGGCTTTCTGCGGAAAGATAAGCTGTTGCACTTGCAGTCCATTTTAACGAATATGATCTATGCGGACGAGTTGAAAGCGGTCTATGTTCAAAAAGATATTGCCTATAAAGACGTGACCGGAGCGGCGCGGGAAACCATGCGCAGAATTGTTGACCGGCTAGAATCTGTTGAAAATCCGCCGGAGTCGATTCAGAAAAAGCTGCTGGAGCTTGCACTGGAACTGCGCACAGCCACCGGGAAAAAGCAGTACGGATATCTCAAAAAGCCGCTCAAGGATATGGTGGATTCTATCGTGGAAGAACTCGAAAAACTGCCGCGGGTTGCTGAGTATTATGCCGTCTGGAATGACCTGCGCGATACGCTGGAGGGCTACTACAAAAGCAAACCGAGACAACACAATCCACTCTCGCAGCAGAAAGAATTCCGTGCCATCAAGAACGCCATCATTCAGGAAGCGGAGCGTTTGCGCTGTCAGCTTGAAGAATCTTCTGCGCAGACTTCTGCAAATCCGCTGCTTACAGATGAGCATATTTCGTCTATAACTTCTCAGTTCGCACGGCTTCCGTCCGAATATCTTCTGAATTCAACTGTCCGCCTGTTTCACCAGATGGGGCAGATTTTCCGCGACAATGCCGCACCGCCCAGCAATCCAATGGGCATCCGCATCGACTCCAAGCGCCGCAAAAAGCTGATGCAAAAGCGGCTGGCAATGGGACATAAGCAGGACGACCATGAGCAGGCACAGGGCTATGAACAAAGTCTGTAAATCCTGAATGTCTTGGGCGTGTAATACAAATGAGGATATAAGTTTACATAACTATTTCCAAGAGCGCAGTCAGAGCTACTGCTTGGGGATTTAGCGGCGCAAAAACTGCGCCGCAGTAAACAAAGAATAGGCGTTTCTACTGAAATACAAATCTCTGAAAAATGTCCGAAATTTTCAAAAATTTGCTAGACTTTATCGCTCTTCTGTGGTAGTTGTTTGTGTTACCAAAACGGAAAGGGGAACACAGATGGCGAAAAAACGGGCAAACGGGGAAGGCAACATCCGCAAGCGGAAAGACGGACGCTGGGAGGGGCGCTACACAGCAGGCGTCGATCCGGAGACGGGGAAACCAATCGCAAAGAGCGTCCTCGCGCGGACGCAGTGCGAATGCAAAGAGAAGCTGCAAAAGGCGATGGAAGAACTAGAAAAGATCGACATCACGAAGCGGCGCGACTACACGGTGGGCGAGTGGGCACAGCTCTGGTACGAGAACTATGCGAAGCCGTCCGTTCGAGCATCCACGGCGGCATATTACAAGAACTACATTGACCAGCATATCGTGCCGCGCATCGGGGACGTCAAACTGACAGCACTTACAACGCTGCAAATCCAGAAATTCTACAATGAGACGAAGGCGCACGGCAGAGTGCAGCGGTACGAAAACATGGACGATCTGAGTCTCAGCAATAAGACGATTCGCGGGCTGCATACGATGCTGCGGCAATGCTTGGAGCAGGCAGTCACCGAGCGACTGATTCCGTACAATCCCGCAAATGGCTGCCGCCTGCCGAAGAAGGAAAAGAAGAAAATGCAGATCATCCCGCCGGAGAAGATTCAGGATTACCTGAAAGCAGCGGAAGAATGCGGCGTCCTGCCGATGTTCTATCTGGAACTCAGCACAGGGCTGCGGCGCGGGGAACTGGTGGCGCTATTATGGAGTGACCTCAACTTGCAAACGAAAACGCTGACCGTGTCCAAATCCGTGTTGCGCGGCAAGGGGGAACTGGTCGTGACAGAACCGAAAACGGAGAATTCCGTCCGGGAGATTTATCTCAGCGACGAAGCAATTCGACTGCTGGTCGAAGATCGAAAGAATCACCCGTTCAGTCCGTATATGTTCCCATCGCCCAAGACTGGTGGAATGTATGGTCCGGATTGCGTCGGAAGGATTCACAAAAAGCTGCTGGAAAAGGCAGGCATCGAAGAACATGTCCGGTTCCACGACCTCAGACACACATTCTCGACGCTGGCAATTCAAAGCGGCATCGACCCGAAAACAGTTGCGGAGATCCTCGGCCACGCCTCGGCGGAATTTTCACTGGACGTGTACACGCACGTCACGGCAGGTATGAAAAAAGAAGCCGCGCAGAAAATCAGCGGCTTCATGGCAAGCGTCGGGTAAGGGCAAGAAATGAACAGAAAAGCGTACACCGCCTGCCGGAATTGCTCCGGCAGGCGGCGAATTCTCTCTTCCGGCGCTTTCCGCTCCGAATTCCCGTTTGGGTCACGTTTGGGTCAGACGGAAAAGTCACAGAATTCTCCATCGGAAAAAGTTCGGAATATGCAGAAAAATCCGGCTGAAATCGCTAGATTTCAGCCGGATCTGGTCGGAGTGTCGGGATTCGAACCCGAGGCCTCTTGGTCCCGAAGGTTGGTCGGATATTTCTCGTGGACATTTCAGACCATTTCCGTGCCTTTCCGCTCGGGAAATGTCACAGCGGAATCCTTTCCGGTACGGATAATTCCACCTGATTTTTCCGCGTTTGGGTCACGGTTTGGGTCAGGGCAGAAAACCAGCGGCGCAGAAACTGCGCCGCTGTAAACAAAGATAAGCAATGCTAGTATTAAAGAAAGCACACCTAGGAATTGTTCGTTTCTGATTGAAGCAGGGAAACGAGCGCCTGATTGGAGCCGCTGGAAATGCTGGACTCTGACAGATTGGATAGGTCGTCGACGGAATAGGTGCGGAACCATGTAAAGATATGGTATCCCATTTCATCCAGAGGCGTGAACGCATCTTTGGGCAGTTGCTCGACCGGAATCTCGTACAACAGCGTCTGCTCATGTAGAGCGCCGTTCTCATATGTGTACAGAATGACGGTCTCGCAGAACATGCGCTGCATGACGGACAGAAAACCGGAACTATCAACTGGGCAGAGTGAGAATGAACTCCCAGGAACCTGTCCAAGCTGGACAGCGGAAGCACCGTCTACAGTATAAATAAAATAGTTGTAAAACGGAGAACCTGAGCCCAATTGCTGCGCTAGAAATAATTCGGGGATGCCGTCGCCTGTGATATCATACAGTGCATAGTGATCCATGGAATCAATATAGGAAAGAGATTCCGCGTGGGCAGACAGGAAACGACCGTATACCTGCGTCCAGTCTGTGTCAGAGACGGCTTGAGACACCAAATTAGAATCGTTAAAGCCGTCATTGCCCAGAACAGCCTGTGCCGCGTTGCTTTCGTCGACAAGATAGATATGTCCCTGACCATCGCTGAACGCCAATAGATCGCCTGCGCAGACCATGCGGCAGCCGGATGCATTGCCGCTCATCATTTTTACCGGCAGGGTAAACGCTCTGGCAGCGAGGCTGGGCGTGTCGAGATCCCGGAACGAGACGTCGCCGCCCCATGTGTAAATAACAAGCGAGTTGTTCATCACAAGTGCATGATAGGTGTTGTAATGCGGGCCGTCGGCAATGGGCATGGAGCTTCCGTCTTTCAGGTCGTACAGCATGAACCTCCAACCGCCTCCATTCTGCGATTTTTGCAGAGAAGGATCAAAGACGGAATAGAACAGAAGGTCGCCGTATACGCCTTCCAGCCAGATTTGATCCGGCTCGGTCTGAACGAGAACCGTGGATGTACCGGCCGCCGGGTCATAACAGCTGATCGTCTCTTCCGTATCCAGTTTGCTTTTGAAAATGAGCCGTCCTTTTGAGATGTGGTAGGCAGGAGTGTATTGACTCTCAGCTGCAGCGGCAGGAGAAAATTCAGAGCCGTTTGTGCGGAACCGGACGAGCTGATCGTCTTTACCCGAATAGGAATAGATCCAACCATTGCTGTAATAGCACCACAGACAGTCCTGTTCTGGATCAGTCAGCTCATAGTAATCGCCGCCGTTCAAATCAATCGAAGCAACGAAGGTTTGATAGTCGTCTGTAGAGGTTGAGAAGAAGATCCGGTCGCGCAGAACAATAAGACCGCGAATGAACCGGGCTCGGAAGAGCCGAACCGGGTCGGCATCAAGCGAGTCCTTTCGATAGACAAAAGACTCAAGAAGCGTGCCATCGGAATACTCCGCACCGATGCCGTATAGCTTTCCGCCATAGGAAACCAGCCGAACAGCATCGTCAAAATCACCGCCTGCGTCGCAGGTGTCCAGAATGGCGCTGCGAAGCACAGTGACATGAAGCTGACCAACCTCTTCGCCCTGATATTGGATATGCACATCCTGTTCGCCGGGCGAGGCAGTATCAAGGTCACTGGAGAAGCCGCTTGTGATCGTGTCTGTCTTTCCGCTGCTATACTGAAGCGTAAGAGACAGACCGGATTCGTCAAATGCTTCGCCGAGCACATACTCGGTTTTTGCACCGTTGCTTTCGAACACCGAGGAAACAAGCGTGTCCTCATCGCTCTGCGTCTCAGACACAGCGGCGTCGTTCGCTTTGGTGTGCGCGGGCCGTTCGGGATCTGCGGCGACGATCTCGGGAGCACCGTTTTCAGACGATTCGTCCGACGCGGGAGCGCTGCATGCTGTGCTGAAAGCCAGAAGACACAGCAGCACCATGAGAAGAATGGCATTTTTGATGATATGCGTAGGGTTTGACAACATAGGTATCTCTCCTGTCTTATAAATATGCCTGTCAGCAGAGGCTGTTCACTGCTGCATATAATGATACAAGACTTTTGCGATATTTTGTTTTTTGATGCAGAAAAAAGAAAACAAAAGAAATCTTTCCTGTGATATAATAATGCTACAGTAAGTTTACAACAACTATACAAGAATGGGAAGGAAAAATGATGAAAAAACACAAATTTTTGATGTGCGCATTGCTGCTGGTGCTGGCAGCAGTGCTTTTGTCCGCGTGTGCGGGAGGCGTGGAGCAGACAGCCGAACCGCCGGAGCAGGTGCTCGCAGGCGGGAAAAGTCAGGAGGAAGCGGTCACAGAGACGGAGACTGAGCCTCCAGAGCAGCCGGAGCAGAATGCAGCAGAGCTGGTCGAAGAAACCGTGGAACCGGCCGAAGAAGAGACGCCGGAAGAAACACCGGCTGATGAAAAGCAGCCGGAGCCTGTTCCGGCGAAGCAGGATGACAAACCGGAGACGCCGGTCATAACGAACGAAGCAGACCCGGACGCAGAGTGGCAGATCACGCTGGATAATACGAGCTTTTTGCAGGCCGGAGAGACGCTTGTGAAGGCGTATGGGATCGATGATACCTATGCGGTGGCGTATACAAATACCGGTGATATTGGCTGGGGACTCAATGGCCGCGCACTGTTGATCGACCGCCAAAGCGGAAGCGTGAAGCAGGAACTGTATAACGTGGCCGCGGATGAAAGCAAGATTCCACTTGGGGCACTCACGCCGATCCGAATCGGAGAACGCATCCTGTTCGGATGGCAAGGTGTATATACAACGGGAAAAAAAGATCATTATTACACGATGGTCAACGGCACAGCTAAGAAGTGCGCAAGTATAGTAGACGATACATATCTGGGTGATGGCGTGTTTCAGACATATGTAAGAGTCAATGCCAACGATATTGATCTTGATACAAACCCAGACCTGTTTTTCCAGCACTTTGCATGGGCGTATCACACCTACTGGTACTTCTGGTCAGAGGATGTGCTTGATCTGCGGGAGTACAAGGGCATTGAGATTACGCGTGAAGAGCTTGCAGAGCTGGAAAAGGAAACGTCGGCGGTGCAGTCGTATATTCAGAAAATGGAACAGGACGGCTACGTGTTCGACAATATGTATCTGCGCGGAAACGGCATTCTGAATGTGAATTTCTATAAGGAGCAGGAGGGCTACCGGGATCTTGCCTGCGGTACGTATTTGTACAGCGGCAGTGCGTTTGTGCCGTACCCCGATGCGGAATACTCGTCGACCGGGGGGCGTTATGAAGCGTCATGCTGGCCAGATGAATACTGCGAAGCGGTCGTATTCCCGCCGCTTGCCGCGCTGAGAGGTTAAGAAAGAGAAGGTCGTGCGATGATGAGAAAAAATAAGGGACGGCTTTGCGCACTGATGCTTCTGGGGATGCTGCTGTTTTCGGCGTGTGCGGCGAAGGTGACAGAAGCGCCTGTGATGCAGGAGAAGCCGCCGCAGGCAGCGGAAGCTGCGGCGGCAGAAACGGGGACGGAAACCGAAGCAGCACAGAGCGGCGGCACAGCCGCCGCAGAACCCGATGAGGAACCGGAAGACACGGATCCGAAAGTGCCAGCTTCAGAGGAAACAGAAGCCCCGGCGGAACAAGCGGAAGAGGCGGAGAAAACGACAGCCTCAGAACCGGAGCCACAAAAAGAAAACACGGAGGAAAGAACGGCCTATAACTCGGAGGACGATTCCGAGTGGCTCATTACGCTGACTGACACCAGCTTTTTGGAACCGGGAGAGACGGTCAGAAAGGCTTACGGGCTTGACGATGTGCATGCAATCGTTTATACTGAAAATGGAGAAAAAAGGGACTACGGATTTTATGGACGCGTCCTGTTCCTGAACCGCCAGACCGGAGCAGTGGAGGATATTCAGGATGAAGGTACGGTTGTCATTGACTCGATAACGCCGATTAAAATCGGAGACCGTGTTATCTTCGGCTGGGGCTATTATTTCTCATGGATACTTGGTGTAAAATATTATACTATTGTAGACGGAATGCCGAAGAAAAGCACGTTCCCGCTCAGCAACGGAGAGTATCTTGGCAACGGAGTGTTTGCCTCCTTCCAGCGCGACATGGAGGTATCAGAGCTTCCGCCAGATCAGCTCCCGCCAGATCGTTCTCCCTTCGGCATGAAAAGCTATTACTTCTTCTGGTCCGAAGAAGCGCTTGATCTGCGAGCGTATGCAGGCGTTGAGATCACACGCGGGGAATTGGCACAGCTGGAAACTGACGCGCCCACCGCGCAGCGCTTCCTTCAGGAGCAGGAGCAGGAAGGATATGTGCTGGACATTATGTATCTGCGCGGGAACGGCAGGCTGGACGTGAATTTCCACAGGGATGAGGACGGCGTCAGATACTACTATTGCGCAGAGTTCAAATATACCGGAAGCGGCTTTGAGCGGATCAAGGACGGATGGATCGAATATTACGAGGGTGCGCCGGTTCTGTCTCTGGGAAAGTATCAGGAATCTCCGTGGGATGCCGAGTTCAGTGAGGCTGTCGTGTTCCCGCCGCTGGCTGCGATCCGCGGTGCACAATAAAAACAAAGAAGCCTCTTGCCTGTAATAGAATGGACAGAAAAGGGGGAGTATGCATGCATGCAAGCTGGCAGGGAAGCACCTGCCTGATATCCGACAAAAACGGTGAGATCCGCCTGACCATCGAAGAGCGGCTGTTTCCCGATCTGCTTCTTCTGCGCCTGAGGGGCGTTGTCTGTCTGCAAACGGAGGCTTTTTTCATCGAGGAGCTGCGGGCGGGCGCGTCGATCCACAGAAAGGTCGTTCTGGATCTGTTCGGCCTGCAGGGGTTGTCAGAAAACGCATGCGCTGCGATCTGCTCCGCATGGAGACGACTGCTGACAGACCGCACAGATGGTCTGCGGATCATCGGCCTGCAGGTGCAGCTGCCCGGATACAGTACGGCAGCCGCCTTTGTGCGCATGAGAGCGGAGCATAAAAGAAAGGAGCGAGAATATGTGTGAAATACCGGCATATCTTCCGGAAGAACCGTTTCTTTCCGCATGCATCGCAGAAGCAGACGAGGCGATGATCCTGCCTGCTCTGGACGCGCTTCGGGCTTTGGGCGTCAGGATCTGCTATGAAAAAACGGCAATGGAGCTCCTGATAAAAAGCAGCAAAGCCTGCCTGTTTTTCCTGACGGCGGAAGCGATCAAAGATTCCGATTTCAGGCGGCGGTTTACACAGAATCTTGAAATGCGGATGATAGCCGCCGTGATCCGTCAGCCGGTTCTGCCCCCGGTCGTTGAGGCGCAGCTGTTTCAGTGTACGCACAGGTTTTTTCCCCGGCTGTCGCCGGAGCAGCTCTGCAGATGGCTGAAAAAGATCCCGGAAGCGGCAGCGTGCATTCAGACGCCGGTCGCAGCGTGTGACGTGGACAAGGCACCGGCCAAGCCGGAATGGGAGCTTTGCTGTCTTCGGACGGGCCAGCGGATGCGGATGCAGTGGGACCACACGATCCTGATCGGCCGGAAAACAGATGAATGTCAATTTGTTGTGCCTGACAGCGCCGGTATTTCAAGAAAGCACGCGGAGCTGCAGCCGACGCAGACAGGCTGGATGCTGAAGGATCTGTGCGCTACGAACGGAACGCGCATAAACGGTGTCCATTTGGAACCTGGAATAGCAGCGGAGCTCAGAGCGGGCGATCGGTTTTCCTTGGGAAAAGAGCTTTTTGAGGTGCAAATCGCAGAGAAGAAATAAAAAGAAGACAAAGGAGAGAATGGTATGGAGCAGCAGTATTATCTGCCCAGGGGAACGCTCTTGCAGAATGGAAGATATGCCGTAGAGGCGGCAATCGGAGAAGGCGGGTTCGGCATTACATATCTTGCGATAGATCAGAACCTGCAGAACCATGTGGCAATCAAGGAGCTTTTTCCGGGCGGGCTTGTCTGCAGAGGCGGGAATCATCTGGACGTGTGCCCGCTGGGCGATGAGCAGCAACAGGAATTCGAGCGCGGAAGAAGCTTTCTGAAGCAGGAGGCTGCCATTTTGGCCAGGTACCAGCAGCTTCCCTGCATCGTAGATGTTCTCGCGTTTTTCACAGAGAACCAGACAGCGTATCTTGTCATGGAGTATCTGGAGGGTGAAACATTACAGGAGCATTTGCAGACCGTAGGCCGGATATCGGTAAGCTGGCTCGCGGAAAAGCTTGAGCCCCTGATGGACGACCTTGAAAAGCTCCACGCCGCAGGACTTGTGCACGGAGATATCAGCCCGGACAATATCATCCTGACAAAGGACGGGCGGCTCGTGCTGATCGACTTCGGAAGCACTGCACGTGTCTCGCCCGACCATGCGGCGGTAGCCATGAAGCTGCCGTACACGGCACCGGAGGCCTATACGCCCGGCGGACAACGGCCGGAGTCGGATATATATGCACTCTGTGCAGTATTCTATCATTGCGCCACGGGACGAAAGCCTTTATCTGCGGCCGAGCGTGCGCACACAGGCATGAAGTGGCCGTCTCAGCTGGACGCATCGATTCCCGGAGGCGTCGATCATTTTCTGAAACGGGGCATGGCGCTGCGCGCATCGCAGCGATATCACTCCATGGGCGCGCTGAAGCGCGCCATGTGCCGGGACGTATACAGACGGACACGATGGTATTTCTACGCGGCACCTGCGGCGGCGCTGCTTCTGGCTGCGGCTGTTTTCATTCTGCCGAAGATCAAGTGGCATTCGAATGTGTCAGAAGAGCCTTCTCCGGAACCCAGCGTCGTGACGGAGGACACAGATCCAACGCCGTCCGAAGAGCCTTCCCCGGAACCCGACGTCGAGACGGAGGACACAGATCCAACGCCGCCCGAAGAGCCGGTAAAGGAACAGAAGCCTGAACTGTACGATCTGGAGCTTGTGCAGACCGGGGAACCGCGCGACTATTTCGTTAACGACACGCTGGATACAGATGGGATCAAGCTGCTTGCGACCTATACGGACAACTCAAAGAAGGAGCTTACGGCGAAGGATGTTTCTATCCAATATGATTTCTCCGAGCCCGGCGAACGTGAGGTCAAGCTGGAATACGAGGGAGAGACCGTGAGCTTTCAGGTAGAGGTGCTTTCCGATCTGGACAAGGACTATATGCAGGCGCAGGCGCTTCTGGAGAACGGCGACCGTCTCGGCGCAGCACGCGCATTTTTCGCGATTGGGGACTATAAGGATGCGCTGGATCGCGCGTCGGATCTATGGGATGTGATCTGCCGCAGGAAAACGATTGCGGTAGACCGGAGCGGTTCCGGCTATGCGTGCATTACGGCAAATCAAACGTGTGAAAAGCTGAAAGGAGCAGAAGGTCTGGTCGAAATCGCCTGTGGATGGCTTGGAAGCTATGTTGGGCTGAAAAAAGATGGGACAGTCGCGGCTAACGAAGATGCGTTGGAGGATTTTCCACAGATCAGTACATGGACAAATATTGTTGCGCTCGGAACGGGTGGGAATTATCTGCTCGGTGTAAAAGCTGATGGGAGCGTTGTAGCAGCAGGAACCGATAATTTTGGTACATGTGACGTTGACAGTTGGGGCGACATTGTTGTGGCGGATGGTTCCTATGCATATTCGTTTGGCGTGCGGTCAGATGGAACCGTTGTTGCAAATGTGGAGGGCTCTGCGTCAAACGTTCTGGACGTTGCTAGCGGAAATTATTTTGCAGTTTTTCTGTTCAGTGACGGAACGGTCGGCGCGTTCGGCACCGAAATGACCACGAAAGAAGACGTTGCGAAATGGGTCGCGGACTGGACGGATATTATAGCAATCGACGCCAGCGATTCGCATGTTGTGGGCTTAAAGGCTGATGGAACGGTCGTCACTGCCGGGCCAAACTACAGCGGCCGCTGCGACGTTTCCGATTGGAAGGATATTGTACAGATCGCAGCCGGAGGATACTGCACACTTGGCCTGCGAGCGGATGGAACTGTCGTATATGCTGGCGTGGACGCGGATCAGATGCAGCAGCCCATCCTTACAAATGTCAGGATCCCGGTCTTGAACTGAAAAGCATGGAGCAGCAGAGGACAGACTTCCTGAAGAAGGGAGATACCCTGAAAAATGGGAAATATCAGATTTTGAGCGTTCTTGGCGCAGGCGGATTTGGAATCACCTATAAGGCGTATGACAACGTACTGTGCACAGAGGTCGCGGTTAAGGAGTATTTTCCGAGAAATCTGATATCCAGAAACCGGGACGAGGGCTGCGAGATCGCCACAGTGGCATACGGCCGTCTCGAATCCTTTGAAGAAGGGAAGAAGCGCTTTAAAAAAGAGGCCAAGAATCTTGCTGAGCAGCATGGGCTGCGCTCTATCGTGCTTGTCCGGGAGTATTTTGAGGAAAACGGAACTGCCTATATTGCCATGGAATATCTGCGTGGCATTTCACTCATGGAAAAGCTGCGGCAAAACGGCCGTCTGGATTACAAATGGCTGCTGAGCAGGTTCCTTCCTCTGATACAGGATCTTGAAAAGGTACACCAGAGGAATGTAGTTCATCGGGACATCAGTCCCGACAATCTGATTCTGGTCGGCGAAGAAGAACGGCTTGTCCTAATCGATTTCGGCGCGGCGCGGGATTATCTTTCGGATAAAACTGTGGTCATTTTTATGAAGAAGGGCTATGCGCCCATGGAACAGATCGGTGTTGGAAGTGAGGGGCCGTACACGGATGTATATGCGCTCTGCGCGACCTTCTATCACTGCCTGACCGGAATCTTACCGCAGGCGTCGATTGCGCGGCAGAAGGAGGATACGGTACAATGGCCGTCTGCGCTGGGGCTCCGCGTGCCCGCTTATCTGGAAGCTGCCCTGCAGAAGGGGATGGCCCTATGGAGCGCGGATCGCTTTCAGGACATGGGCGCACTGTTCCGGGCATTGGAAGCGCCTCCTACCTGGTGGCAGAGAAACCGGGCGCGCGTCCTGCTTGCTCTGGGGGCAGTGGGGTTCCTGTCTGCCGCACTCCTTTTTGTGAACTACCTGAAAAGCCAGAAAAGGATCATTGCGCTTGAGATCACGTCCCCGGCAGTGCAGACAGTGTATGCAGTCGGACAGTCGCTCAATGAGGACGGTCTGGCCCTGCGGGCTGTGCAGGCTGACGGCGCCTACTATCAGGTGACTGACGACTGCCGGAGCGTATATGATTTTTCCAAGGCTGGTTTGCAGCCGGTGGAGCTTTTATACGAAGGCTGCAGCGCGACGTATTACGTGGAGGTTCTTGAAGCAGAAGCGTATCAGAGCCGCATCGCTTATGATCAGGCGCAGGCGCTTCTGGATGCAGGGGAGCTGTGGGAGGCTGCCTGTCAATTCGACGCGCTTGGCGATTATGAAGACGCCAGACAACGGGCCTGCGACCTCTGGGACGTGCTGACAAACCGCCGCACCATCGCCGCCGCAGGAGCGGTGAATAATTCATATATTCACAATGTTTTATATGCCGCTGTCAGAAATGACGGAAGTGTACTGACCTCACGTCTGTCACAGGCGACACGGGAATGGAGGGATATTGTTGCGGTGGCTGCCGGAGAAAGTCATGTGGTCGGCTTGCGGCGTGATGGGACGATAATGGCCGCGGCTGCGGGCGGACTCGAGATCGGCGATGAATCGTTCGACTATTCCGGCTGGACGGATATCGTATCCATTGCAGCCGGAAAATGGCATTCAGTGGGACTGAAAAAAGACGGAACAGTTGTGGCGACAGGGAACAATGACGCCGGTCAATGCGAGGTGCAGGAGTGGGAAAATGTTGTCGCGATTTCCGCCGGATATGTCCATACATTTGGCCTCTGCAAGGACGGAACAGTGCTGATTGCGGGAAACCATACGGACGGGCTATTTGATTTTGCGGCCAGAGCAAGCATCCGCGCCCTGTGCGGTGGCAGTCTGCTTGCGGCAGGCGTTACGGCGGACGGGCGAATCTTTGTGACGGGAACCTCACTGGATGCAGATCAAACCGCAGCAAGCTGGATCAGCCATGACTGGGGACGTGACTGGACAGATATTGTCACAGCAGCCTGCGGACCGGCATGTGTGCTTGGCGTCCGGCAGGACGGGTCGGTCGTTGTTGCTGGAGCGTGTGAGGCGCAGGTCTCAGAGTGGACGGATATCGTCGATGTCTCAGCCGGGTCGGATTACGTTATCGGCCTGAACAGAGACGGGAACTTGCGATACGCAGGAGTCGTGCACTCTGTTTTCTCTGAGGAGCTGTGGACGAACATCCGTGTTCCGTGCAGAGAACTGCAGTAGCACGTTTCCGACAGACAGAGGACTTCGATTTGCGCGCGGAAGGGGAACCTTTCCGCGCGCAAGTTGCATAAAAACAGAAAAACAAGAAGATGAAAGGGCGGTGCTATACTGGGTTTATCAAAAGGAAAGCGGGAGGAAACAATCATGAACGTAAGTATTACGAAATGTTGTACAAACTGCGGCGCGGGACTGGATGAGGATGCATTGTTCTGCTCGGCCTGCGGGTATCCGGTCGACCTGTGGAAAGAATCGGCTTCGAAAGGAAAGTCGGCACCGGCCCACAAGAAGCACTGGGCGAAAAAGGTGTCTGTCACCGGCTGGAAGAGAACCGTAATCACCATTACGGCAATCGTCCTGCTCCTTGCAATGGCGACGACGCTGGTAAGCAATTACTTTGCGGTGCTCGGCGGGCCGTTCCAGCAGATGACAGCGGCGATCAACCATACGATCCGCGCAGAGAGCTTTACCATGGATATCACACAGGAATACAGCGACTTGGATACATATATTTCCTTCTATACTCAGTATGATCTGAAGGATGAAGACTTGCTCGTCTGGCTGACAAGTACAGGCCGGTATGCTGATTATACAATGGCGATCTGCGACGGATACCAGGCGGTGCGCGAAGCCGGTGGCGGATACATTACATATAATATGCAGAAATCAATCAGTTATCTTTTCGATAGCTATCAGCAGTCCTCAAATTTGCACTTCAAAAAGACGGATTGGCAGAGCCTGCTTGACGGCATGGAGCGCGGCCTGTATCGCGACATCGCGCGGAGGGTCGACATGGAGCAGGCCGAAAAGGATCTGCAAAAACTCATCAAGCACATGAACAGCAAGAAGTGGATGAAGGAAAATGCTGGTTATTCGTGCAAATGGAAAAACGGCGTAATGACACATACGCTGCGAATCGATCTGTATACTTTCCTGATGGCGTGCTTGGAATGCTTTGAGGATTCATTCTACAGTAAGAGCGACTATTATGCACTGCAGGATGAAATCGAGGAAACATTCTGGAACGAAGAAAGGCTCGACATTTCTCTCTCAGTCAAAAAAGGAAAGGTCAGCGCATTTACGTGTACGGACGGTTATACAAACATCACTGGCACGTTCCGCAGCGTTGGCAGCACCGTGATCGATGAGCAGGATGTCCGCGCGTTTGTCGACAAGGCAAGAAGATCCTGAATCAGGAGGAGAGCAGCTATGTACTGTAAGAGATGCGGCGCGCCGCTCCCGGAAAGCGGAGTATGCCAGATTTGCCATACAGATCATGCAAAGCAGCGCGCGGCAAACGCGCAGGGAAAGGATCCCGGCGGCCCGGCAGCATTCTGCAAATACTGCGGAAAGAAGCTGGCATTCGGCGAGATCTGCGGATGCCGGGCAGCATCGCCGAAGGGCAGGAGCCGACAGAGCGGAAGTATGCACGTACCATCCCAAAAGCTGTCACGCGGAGGCAAAATTGCCGTTGCTGCTGTCCTTGCGCTGCTGGTGCTGGCAGCGGCAGTCATGGTCGGCATGGATGTTGTATCCGCGCTCAGCACGCCTGTAGCGTCGAAGGAACATACGGCACCGGATGTGAAAACGATAGCAGCAGAGACCGAAAAGACACCGACGACCGAATTGCAGCCGACAGAGCCGGAGCAACCGCAGGACAGTGCTGCCACCGATACAGAAGCAGCTGAAAATACGAAAGAAAACAGCGAAACAGACACAGAGGGAGCAGAGATTCCGGCGCAGCCGCAGACCAGAACCCTGAGCAGAATCAGCGTCGAGCATAAGCCGGATAAGCTGACGTATTTTGTAGGTCAGGAGCCGGATCTGCGGGGCTTGACGCTTACGGCGACCTATGATTCCGGAGAGCATGAAACGATTGAAACAGGCTTCAGTGCGGCACTGGATTCGTCAAAAGCAGGAACGCAGACGGTAACAGTACAGTATCTGGGAGAAACGACGACCTTTACCGTCACAGTGGCAGAGCCTGAGCTGTCTTCCATTGAACTTACACAGTATCCGACGGCAGAGCTGCGGGCGGGCGATCAACTGGATACAAGCGCAGTTGTGCTCCGGGCAAGGTACAATGACGGCAGTACCGTAAATGGGATTCGAAGCGGTTTTTCCTGTGAACCGACCGTGTTTCAGAGCGCTGGAACGAAGAATGTAACAGTGCGGTATCAGGGAAAAAGCGCGAACTTCTCTGTGCTGGTTACAGCGATTCCTACATATACGATCCGGCTCAGCACCTCCAATTCCGGCTACGGCTCCGTGTCGGGCGGTGGAATTTACGAGCAGGGCCAAAGCGTAACGATCCGCGCAAACGCAAATAGCGGCTGCCGGTTCGCGATGTGGAACGACGGAGAAACGTCATCGAGCCGAACTATCCGCATGGAGCAGAACATAGAGCTGACAGCTGTTTTCTATGGGCCGGTGTCAGAAAAATGGGTCGAGGCGGCGAGGATTCCGGACGGTGCTATGGTCGTAGATGAGCAGACGCAGTACCGGTATCGGGAGTTACAGATGACGACAGCTGATACGCCGACCTTGAGCGGCTGGACGTGCACCGGAAGCACACGCAGCTGGAGCAATTGGGACAGCACACAGCAGACGACGGTAAAGCCCAATGAGAGCGAAACGCTTCAGATCGTGGGGACGTCCATCCGGAAATACGCGTATTATCATTACTGCAACCGCTATTCAGACGGCTCGACCGGCGTTGATTCCTGCGATGTGGACGGCTCTGGCCGCAGACATACGATCTATACGGATTCGGAGCTGCCGTCCATGTATATCAATGCCGACCACGGCAGAAGAGAATCGGAGGTCAAAGGCGGATATGGAAACGCGGGTGGATGCAGCTGGAACTATTACGCATGGTGGAGAGATCCGGCAAACGATGAATATACATACGCCTACCAGACGCGCTCCGAGATCACGACATATACATTCAGCCGGTATACGGACTGGTCGACATGGAGCATCTGTGATCCGGGATGGGACAGCACACGCGAAGTCGAGACACGAACGGTATACCGTTACCGCCCACAATAAATACAGGCTGCCGTCAATCAGCTACGCGGAAGCGGGATAATCTGTGGCAACGAAGTAGCACAAAGAAATGTTGTTTTTTACAAGCGATCTTCATCTGGGGCATGAAAAAGCAATCACGATCAACAATCGACCGTTTTCAAATGTTGATGAAATGAACGATACGTTGATCGACAACGTGAACAAGATGGTTGCGGCAGACGACGAGCTATGGATTCTTGGTGATTTTGCCTATCGAGTATCAAGGGAGGAGGTGCATGCGTTATGGAGTCGGATCAAGTGCAGGCATGTCCATCTTGTATATGGCAACCACGATAAGGAGTATGGGCAGGACGGTATTTTCCAGTCCGTTCTGCACTACAAGGAGCTTAAACCGCATACGGCAGGATCATCCTGTTTCATTACCCCATTCTGGAATGGAACGCTGCACATTACGGTACGATCCATCTTCACGGGCACATTCACAGTACGGGAGCGTACAACGCGGAAAACAGAGCAAAATTTCTGAAGGACCGCTTTCTCGGCGGGCATACGCCGAGCCAAGCGGAGCTGCCGCTTAGAATTTATGATGTCGGCGTGGATGCAAATCAGTTCATGCCGGTCAGTCTGGATGCCATCGCTTCGCTGCTTGGTATGGAGCACGGCCAGAGAGCCTGAAAAAAATCATGATAAAGAAAGGAAAAATGAAAATGAACGAACATGAATTTAAAGCAATCGACCTTGTCGCAGAAGCCTTTGAGAAGCACGGCGCCAAATTCCGCGTATTCAAAATGCAGGAGCAGGGTGAACTGTTAGCGGGTTTCCCCGTAAACGGTGGCCCCACCGTCCTGATGAAATTCATCGTTCGCGATGATGACAATGATGCTGCAGCACGTATCTTTGGACTGATTACAAAGGTACCGGAAGAAAAACGGTCCCGGGTATTGGAGGCCTGCAACGCGTTGAATCTCAAAGTCCGTTTTCTGAAATTCGTGATGGATGCAGACGGCGACATCAATGTGGAGTACGATTTCCCCGTGCGCAGCGGAGACGAGTGCATTGGCGAAATGGCGTTTGAGATTTTCGTTCGCGCAATGAGCATTCTCGACAATGAGTATGGGATCTTTATGAAGGCCCTTTATACCGACGAACCGCTCAATACGTAAGAAATAGCGAGTATATAAGTAAAAACAGCCGCTCCGGCCAGAAAACCGGAGCGGCTGTTTTTTACGGATTAGATGTACTGCGGTGTTCATCTTTTTCAGGGTAATAGATTCCGTTCTGCATGTAGTCCTCATACCAGATTTCACGATCGGCATGCAGCGTTTCTACAGTCGGGGCTTCCAGATAGTGCGGAACATATACCGTCGTCTGGCGGTATGGATATTCCCAGTAGGTATAGGTGAAGCGGTCGGTGTCCGCCTGATAGGTCCAGAGCATCGTGCCATATGCCTCATCATAGCTTAGGAACATGGTGACTGTTTTCTTCTCCGCGTCTATCTGATACGGCAGGACATAGACGCTGCTTTCATACTCGCCTGCATCCTGACCGGGGTATGTATTGCGCCAACCGACCTGAACGGTGTTATCCGGAAGGAAGGTGAACACCTCGGCAGAGTTATCCTGCGGACTGTACAGATACCACGCGCCGCTTTGCAGCATGGTCAGAAAGTCGGACGGCGCATTTTCAAGGTCGCATGTGTGATGTGCCAGATAATAGGCCCGGAAGCTGCTGCGCTGTGAGACCGCCTGTGCAGAGGATGGAACATAGTTATGAACCAGATACGTTTCATAGTTGAGGTGCGGACATTCCTCAGCCGCGCCATACAGATATCCGTCTTCGGCGTTATAGCGCCAAACGATCGTCTGCTCCGGTTCTTCCACCGTGACAGACATTGTATCTGTGTCCAGAGAGTAGGAGAGAGCCTGCGTTCCGGGGCCAGAATGTGTCGCAAGCAGTACTGTGTGGTCTGCCTGGAACGTGTATTCACGGGTGGTGCCCAGTCTTGGGTTGATCTCTGCCCACGTCCCATCCAGCAGAAGCGCTTCAAACGAAGGCTCGGCAGTGGGTTCCTCGGATGAGGCAGAGCTGCCGGAAGCGGGAACATCCGAATCGGCAGGTACTTCGTCAGATTGATCTGTGTCGGAAATCGGCTTGTCCGAAACGACCGGTTCCTCTGCGGCAGGCTCCGGATCGGAAACGGAACCGGGCTCTGCGGCAGACGGTTCATTCTCTGCCTGAGTTGGAGCAACGATTTGCTGCGCGCTGCATGCGCACAGCGAGAGCAGCATACAGAACATCAAAGAAAGAGACAGCAGTTTTTTCATTTGTGATCCTCCTGTAAAAAGAGTTTGGAGCCAGCGTAATTCAAAAAACAAAGCGTGCTGAGAATGCTGGTATACTGTGCCCAGAACAAAGCAAGGGGAAATTCAAATGAAACGGATGGCATGCGAACGGAGTTCTGGGACGGTACAAAATGGGAATGCGGTGCGGCCGACGCTTTGGCATCTGGCGGCAATGCTTGCGGCAGTTCTTGCGATGACATGCGGCGCGTATCTGTTCAATCTGACGCCGGAGAAACTGTGTACGATCGGTGCGGCAAACGAAAATCTGACGCATATCAAAATCTTTGCAATCTGTGTGATTTTTCTGGGGATGTCGATGTTCCTGTGTGATCTCCTGGATTGGTACGAGAAGCAGGCCTCCCGGAAGAGAGAACAGTGTGAGGAGCGCGAAGGCGTATGACAGCAAGTTTCCTGTGCATTGTATTCCTGCTGGGCGTCTATGTGTGGATGGCAAGACGCGGCTAAACCAGCTGCCGGGAGACGGTCAGTCCGCTCCGTCCACGGCCGCATCCTCCGGCGCTCCTGCGGCAGAACCGGCTTCAAAGATGTTGGACAGAACGTCAAGCGGCTCCTCGCTGGATACCGCCAGAAGAATCATCCGGTCATACTGGTTCGGCGGATAGATCAGAGACAGGCTTGTTTTCGCAAGTTCTGCGTTGGTCTCGTGCATGAATTGCAGCATATTGTCAGGGCCGCCGCATTCATGTTCCTCATCCCAGTACCATTCCATCAGCGACAGGAACAGAATATCGCGTTTCTCCGGCGCCAGCTTTTTCTCCCGGAGACCGCGTATCCGCGCACGCCAGAGCGGCTTTTCGTAAAGCGTTTTCGGCATGTGCATCAGATTTCGGAAGGGGACGAAATCATAATGGGCCTGCGCGCCCACCTTGGAGGTATTGCTGCAAAACTGGATCCAGATGGAGCTCCACATGGCAATGGCCAGTTCATCGTCAGTCTTAACATCCAGCAGCTCACTGGCATGATCGAGCTTTTTCATGCACAGCCTGTAGGTGCTTAAAGAAGTGCCCTCCATCAGCGGAGAATACTCCTGAAGGAAGCTGAGAATGCGGCTGATCTGCAATTCCGTGTCTGAAATCTGCTGCAGTTCATCCGAGAGAACGGTCAGCTTTCCATCCAGAAGTTCTGTCTGCCCGGGGACGAGATCAGCCTTATCCGTCTGTGCCGCCTGCGCATGGAAGAGGTCGAGAATTTCCTGCGCGGTGCTCCAGCTGTTCAGCGGCGGCGTGCTCTGGCAGCAGTAATACACGCATTCCTCCAGTACGCGGAATTGATAGGGAGCCTCGCCCATGACGCTTAAAAACTGACACGTCTCATCCCAGTCCATGCCCATGGCAAAGCTGAGCATAAAGCAGGTCTTGCGGGAAAGCCCGCTGGCAGTGCTTTGCAGATATTTTTGGAACGTGCGCAGCGGGAACTTCTGCTTCATTCCGTTTCGTTCGGCAAGCGCTGCCAGACAGACCGCGTAGCCGTCCAGCTCCTGCGGCGGAAGCACAGCCCCCGCCTCCGGGTCAAAATCGCACGGCTTAAATGAATACTCAGCGCCTCCAAGTGAAACGAAGCAGCGGCCCTGCCGGATATCGCCGAAATGCGATTGCAGGTGACGGGCAAGGAAGTAGGGAAGCGAATTACAGTACCGCGAATCCTCAAGAAACGCAAGCATATTGCTTCCGGACTCGATCTCGCTGTATGCATTCTTGACAAGCCTTGCCCAGTTCCGCTGAAGGTAATCCAAAGCCAGCTTTGTTACATTTGCACCATTCATTCGAAGCGTCCTCCCGGCCAATTGACCAAAAACTATTTATAGTATATAATTTATGGCATAAAAATGCAAGAAGATTGTCCCATACAATAAAATTGCCTGAGGTAAAAAAGATGAAGAACATGAAAAAACTATGGATCGTGCTCGCTTTCCTTCTGCTGCTGTGCGGATGCAGTGCGAAGAGCCAGAATGCGGCCCCGGTGAGCGCACCGGGGGAGACCGAACAGAAACAAACGGAATCTGCCGACGTGCACGAGGCGCAGGAAAACAGCGAAAAAGAAGAACAGGATGAGTTTCCGGCGGAAACGGATATGCAGGACGATGCGCACATCGAAGAGCCGCAAACAACAGAGGAACCGAAGAATCAGGAGGAACCAGCCGGCAGCCCTGAGCAGGAACCGGATACAGAACCCCAGGAAGAAGAAACGAAGCCGCTGTCAGAAAAGCCGAAGCTTGCCGATTTCCCGTATGCGACCGTGCCAGACGACGTGTTTCTCGACGAACTGGCCGAGACCGAAGTTTACAGCGACGATACGCCCGTCCAGTGGCACATATACACGCAGATGGAGGCAATAGAACACGGCGCGGCGGGCAATTCGGAGAATGCATTTGCACCTGTTAAACTGACAGAGGGAATCAGTATCTACGACCTTCCGGATACACTGAAGGAAAGCAGTGTCCCATATCGAAATGATACAGTGGAAGAACGCATCGGCGCGTATCAGACGCAGATCGTTGTAAGCGGCGAGTTTGATCTGGATGGCTGCGGCGAGTACGAAACAATACAGCTTCTGTATCTTCGGGGCAGCAGCGGCAGTGCAACCGGTGCTCGTATTATAAAGAACGATACGATCTTCAATCTGGAAGTAGACCCCGAGCCTTATGGATTCATTGAAGACTTGTGGCTCGCAGATCTGGACGCAGACGGCAGTGTGGAGCTCTATTTACATATGAGAAATGGGAGTGTGTGGAAAGAATTGTTCGCATGGGAGTTTTCTGCATCGGGCTTGCAGCGGCTGCAATTTGATGGGGAAGAATCTCTTTCGTCTGCTGTAATCAACATGAAAGACGATATAATGTTTGCAGTTGCATACACGCGGCTTTCCGGTGCGCACGTCGGACTTCGCAGATACGGCAAAAGCGGACAGCAGATCGTTCCAATCGATACAGAGTGGACATATGCGTTCCTGGACGACGATTCAATTTTTGGTGAATTCGCGGTGTTAAGGGTAAAGGAATCCATTCCAGCTGTGCTGGCAGACGGAACGCAGACACTGCTTCTGCCGGACACATATCTGATTATTACATCGGGCGATGAAAAGAGCTATATGCGCTTTTTGACGGAGGACGGCCTGCGGGGCATGATTCCGTTTACTGAGGTGAGCGAGTATCAAATGGCGTATATCAACGGAAAGTGGATCGACGCATATTTTGATTTTTACCCGCGTGCAAGCTGAATCAAAAAACAAAACATCCGGCAGCGCCTGTTATATTGGAACCAGAAGAACAGAATAACAGGAGGAACCGTGATGCAACAATTTGGGATCTGGCTCGCAGGGAGCATTTGGAGAAGAATTTTGATCGTTCTGCTCGTGACGCTGCTCGGAGTTACGGTGGTGGTAAAGATCGTTTTCGAGCTGGAACTGGTAGGCCATGAGGAGACGGTCATATGCAGGCCGGAAATTCCCGACTTTCCGGATGAACAGCCAGAGCAGCCGGACGACACGCCTGCGGAACAGCACTCGGACGAGCCGGAAGCGGATAAGGCGGACGGCGTCACGCTGTTTGTAGGACATCCGGTGCAGGTTGTATTTGACGCATGGGGCGAGACATACGATACCGGCGGGTATATGGGCGGCTTTATGGTCAGCTTCCCGCAGAGGAAGGCAGCGGTCATTCTGGACAAGAGCGGAAGCGCGTGGGACGCGCCGCTCACCGGCGAGGAACCCGTGCTCTATGAACTGCATTGGGGCAATTATCAGCTGGAAGAAAATTATAGTTCCTTAATGACCTATGCAGAGCTTACGGATGCGGCGGAAGCGTCCGGGGGCACGATCGAACTGTCCGACCGAATGGAAGGATACGAAAGCGAGGGAATCGCGCAGATCGCAAGCGTGGAATGCGGCGGGCTGGAATACAGCTATACATGGGAAACGGGAAAAAAACTGTCAGACCCCTGCGGCAAGGTCGTCATTGGATATTCGCACCCCACAATCTACCCCGGAAACAGCTATCAGGAGGCATATCAGACGGCCCTGTATGCGCTGCAGGCGGAATACGGTGTAGGGGAACGCGATGAGAACGGGTTCTTGCGCGGCGTCGTCTATGCGGAGCTGCTCGATTTTGAAGGGGGCAGGGCGCCTGCGCTGCTGTGTGCTGCGGTCCCGGACGGGTCGACAGGCATGAGAAATCGCCTTCTTCTGTATGTATGGGATGGCGAAGCAGCGCGGTGTGTCCTGAATACGACTGTTGGCGTCCACTATGGAACGACGGATGCATATGAACCGATCATCGTTTCCGATGTAGGCGGAACCCTGTGGATTATGCTTGGCAATTCGGAAGAAAGTAGCCTGAAGGACGAATGCACAGCGTACACGGTGAAGGACGGCGTATTGAATCTGCGCGTTTTTTATGCGGAGAATACCGAAGGTGAAACGTGGCCACCGGTTGAGGAAAATCTTGATGTGTTCTATATCGACGGTTGCAGTGTCTCGCGTGAAGCGTATTTTTCACAACGCAACAGCTTAAAAGACGCGGACAATGCAAAAGTAACCGATGTACTATGGCAAGCAGACCCGGCAACGGTGGCATATGTTCTGGAACAGCTAAAAGAGTGAGGGAAACAAAGACGATTATCAGAGCCTAAAGGCAACGGTGTGTTAGCTGGAAAACGGTACAGTTTTCGACATCCAAATCAGGTACGCGATCAAACTCGCGGATGTTGTTCGTCACAAGAATCATATCCTCAGATCTGGCGTGCGCGGCATCCAGCATATCCAATGGTTCAATCGATGTTCCACTGCGCTGAAGATAGACACGAATCTCACCGTACTCGGAAGCTACGGCCGTACCAAAGGGAAGAATGCTCAGCGGAATTAGGAAGTGAAGAAGCGTCTGCTCATTTTTATGGGATTGGAACTGTGCTTCATCTTGTACTCCAGCTCAGCCAATGCGATGGAAGAAATGCAGACACCGCTGTTCAGTTCCTTTTTAGTCGCTGCAATACCCGCTTCGGCTTGTCCTTCATCGCATAGCAGATATGTGCACACGCATGGCAGATGGCGTGACGGGAGAGTGCATCGCTGCCGGCTCCAGCATGATGCGCAACATCATGGCGTTCCAGCCCGCTATCAACCGGTATCCGTATGTGGAAGGCTAAAAAACATTTCGCAGTGAAAAGGAACAATACAATGGATTAAAAAACTCGGATTAAAAAACTCTTTGGTTACGAAGGAAAAACAGTTGTTGTGTCTGGCACTTACTCGGGTATGGGACTTGCTGCGGCGCGGCTGCTGCATGAGCTGGGGGCAAATGTCTATACCCTCTGCCGCCGGAACGGACGGCGCAGTGGGCTGGACTTTCCTGTTGTGGGTGAACTGTATGCTGATTTTATACTTGCAGGGGAACTTCCAGCGCAGATTGACGCCATATTCCTCTGCCGTGGCATTGATCTGAGGGCGGATGCATCCAACTCGGTGGAGATGCAGAAGGTCAACTTCCTCGGGTACAAATATTTGCTGGAAAAGGTGTTTTCCAAGTAGTGCATGGCGCCTATGTCAAGCTGAAGGTCCATGCACCGGAGTATATCAACTGCAGGATTCGTCTGGACATCATCAATCATGGAAGTACACGTACAGGTCTGACTGACAATTTTAACCGTAATACCTTGCCGAACGGCGACGCAGCAGAGGGAAAAACTATCATTGAAAAAATCTTTCTGAACAGCTGGAACGGTCGCTGGGCTTCTGCCGAGGAAATAGTAGGCTATCTGCCGGCTGACATTGGAAATCAGATATTCTCTTATATGAACGGTCAGCTCATTTACTTCGACTACGGTTTGAGCAGCGTCCGGGAAATAGGCGTGCTGAGCAAAAACTGAAATAGCATATATGCTTATCGGCTTAATGCAGCTGGGCACAAGATGTAGCGACGGCTCTTGCGAG
>OLSX01000506.1_pt1 | contig 39904 bp, 38 predicted proteins | sample 1673141 | NCBI WGS metagenome assembly OLSX01 (sample SAMEA3136759, study PRJEB25190) | human gut metagenome | biome: human gut; feature: human-associated habitat; material: faeces | place: Austria | collected 2013 | reverse complement strand
GTCCGGGTGTCCAGGTCAACCAGGACCGCGCAGCGGCTGGGAAAGTCCTCTCCCAACTGGATCGTGTCCGGGCCGGACACGGCCCTGGCATAGGGCTCCGGCGCAGGGGCGCTGGCGACGGATGTCACCTGAAAGGGCCGTTCGGCCTTAACCATCTCCGGCGCAGGCTTTTCAATCAGCTGGGCTCCCACGGTCACCAGGGCTACACACAGAACGGCCAGCAGCCCGCAGGGCACCAGACGGCGAAGCAGCCGCCGCCGCTTTTCCCGCTGCTTCTTTCGGCGGGCCTCCGCCCGCTGGGCCCGCCGGGTGGCCCGCTCCTCGTCCGTGATAATGGGCTTGTACTCCTCGTCCATATCGGCGCTCCTATCTGAAAGGCGGGCCTGTCCGGCACCGCCGCAGTCTCGTACGTTTCATTATAGCAGACGATGGAAGAAAATGCATCTCCTATTTTCCGGTTTGGCAGAGGGAATTTTATCCATCCGGCTTTTGACCCGTGAAAAACCGCTGTCAGGCCAAGTTGTTTTTGCATAGCCTGAGTGTAAGAACGACACTTGGAGGGGAGCGTATGGCTCAAGTTACCCATTTTTTCGCAGGCGCCAACAGCGGCGACGGCTTCCAGAACCTGTTTTCGGAGATCGTGGACCTGGAAGACACCTATGACCTGATGGTTTTGAAAGGCGGCCCCGGCGTGGGCAAGGCCACCTTCATGCGGGAGGTCGGCCGAAGCATGGAGGAGGCCGGCACACCGGTGGAGTACTTATGGTGTTCCGGCGACCCGGATTCCCTGGACGGCGTGGTGCTGCCGGAGCTCCGCTGCGCCGTGGTGGATGGTACGTCGCCTCATGTGGTGGAGCCCCGGTACCCTGCGGCGGTGGACCGGTATGTGGACCTGGGGCGGTTTTACGACCTCACCGCCGCCAAGGCCGCGGCGGAGGAGGTGAAGGCCCACACCCACGCCTACAAGGCCGCCTATGTCCGGGCCTACCACCATCTGAAGGCCGCCCGGCAGGTGGAGCTGGATGCGGTGGCGGCGGTGCGGAAGACCTTCGACCGGGAGAAGGCGGACCGCCGGACGGCGGGCATTCTCTCACGGGAGCTGCGCCGCCGGGGCGGTGAGGCGGGGAAGACCACCCGCCGCTTCCTGGGCAGCATCACCCACAAGGGGTACATCTGGCGGTTTGACAGCGTGGACGCCCTGTGCCCCAAGGTCTATGAGCTGGCGGACAGCTGGGAGCTGGCGGGGGAGATGCTCTCCCGGCTCCACCGGGCGGCGGCGGACAGCGGATGGAACACCATCGCCTGCTGCGCGCCGGAGCAGCCGGACCGGCTGGAGCACCTGCTGATCCCGGGGCTGGGGCTGGCCTTCGTCACCTCGCGGCCCGGCATGGAGTACGGGCAGAAGCCCTTCCGCCGGGTGCGGCTGGACGCCCTGAGCCACCCGGAGAACAAGGCCCGTCTGCGGTTCCGCGCCCGGATGACGGGAGTGCTGCGGGAAGAGGGAATCGCCGCACTGCAAGAGGCCAAGGTAGCCCACGATCTGCTGGAGGGCGTCTACAACCCCTATGTGGATTTTGAGGGCGTCCGGGCGCAGGCGGCATTGGAGGCGGGCCGCTTGCTGAGTTGGATGAAGTGAAAAAACCGTGCTGTTTTATAAACAGCACGGTTTTTTACTTAATATTGTTCGGTTTTCAGTTCAGGAAGTCCTTCAGCTTTTTGCTGCGGGAGGGATGGCGCGTCGTCGGGGCATGCTGCGTATCACTCGTTTTCACCTGCGGTGAAAATTCGTTCGCTTCGCTGCCCCTCCTCTTTCCACGCAACCCGTTTCACTGGGCTTGCGCGGGAACCCTAAAGCTGCGCCAACGGTATCGGCAGCCCAGCGGGACTGTTAGTTCAGGAAGTCCTTCAGCTTCTTACTGCGGGAGGGATGGCGCAGCTTTCTCAGGGCCTTGGCCTCGATCTGGCGGATACGCTCGCGGGTCACGTTGAACTCCTTGCCGACTTCCTCCAGCGTCCGGGTGCGGCCGTCCTCAATGCCAAAGCGCAGCTTCAACACCTTTTCCTCACGGGGAGTCAGAGTGGACAGCACATCCATCAGCTGCTCCTTCAGCAGGGTAAAGGACGCGGCCTCGCTGGGCTCGCTGGCGCCCTCGTCGGGGATGAAGTCGCCCAAGTGGGAATCCTCCTCCTCACCGATGGGGGTCTCCAGAGACACAGGCTCCTGAGCGATCTTCAGGATCTCCCGGACCTTGTCCACAGGCATGCTCATCTCCTTGGCGATCTCGTTGGGGCTGGGATCGTGGCCCAGCTCCTGCAAGAGCTGACGGGAGACGCGGATGACCTTGTTGATGGTCTCCACCATGTGAACGGGGATCCGGATGGTACGGGCCTGATCCGCGATGGCGCGGGTGATGGCCTGCCGGATCCACCAGGTTGCGTAGGTGGAGAACTTGTAGCCCTTGGTATAATCGAACTTTTCAACGGCCTTGATGAGGCCCAGATTGCCCTCCTGAATCAGGTCCAGAAACAGCATACCGCGGCCCACATACCGCTTGGCAATGGACACCACCAGACGGAGGTTCGCCTCTGCCAGCTTCTGCTTGGCGCTTTCGCCCTTCTTAAAGGCCTTGCGGAGCTCAGCTTCTTCCTCCGGAGTGACGGCGGGTGTTTCACCGGCCTCACGCTGCTCCTGCAGCTCGTCCAGACGGGCCTTGGCCTCCGCGCCTGCGGCCATGGCCTGTGCCAGCACGATTTCTTCATCGGGGTTCAGCAGGGGGACCTTACCGATCTCCTTGAGGTACATACGGACAGGATCGTCGATGGAGAAGTTGCTGACCAAAGAGTTGGGGTCCACCAGCTCCTCTTCCTCCACGTCGGCGATCTCCTCGGCGGCAGGCTCATCGTCGGGCAGCTCGGGGAGGAGGTCCTCCTCCGTGCCGATGTCGATGTTCAGCGCTTCCAGAGAATCGTAAAGCTGATCCATCTGATCGCTTTCCAGATTCAGATCGTCCACGGCTTCCATCAGCTCGCCGGAGTCCAGCTTGCCTTTCTTCTTGCCGCGGGCCAGCAGCTCCCGCAGCTTTTCCTGCCCCATCAGCCAGCTGGCGGCGGGGAGGGCAGCGACCTGCTTATCGTCCAGACGGACGATGCCGGCCTTTTTGGCCTCTTCATCCGTCATGATATGGTCTGCTTCAGGACGGGCGGCCTTTGCGGCCTTACCGGAACGGCTGCTCTTTCCCGGCATCGGGATTTCATCCGGAATATCCATGCTGTCGGCAGCGGCCAGCAGAGCGTCGGCCTGCGCCTCCAGACTATCAGGGCTCAAATCACGTTTAGACATGTTGCTTTCCTCTCTTTTTGTTCTTGAATTTTTCCACAGCGGCCAGCAGAGGATCATCCTGTGCCGTTCGCTTATCCGCTTCGCTGTTGATCACATCTATGTAATCCGTCAGAGCCTGCTGCGCATGCTGCGTGGATACAGGCTCCTGACAGACGGCGGTGAGACAATCGATCTCCTCCCGGGAAAATTCCTCTCCCAGAGATGAGATCATGGGCCGGCTTCCGGCGGCATGAACCTCCCACAGCCGTTGGTAAGCCCGGCTCAATAGGGGGGAGGAGAACCGCTCCGGCGGGATGGGGATAGTGTCGGAAAACAGGGTGTCATCCGTCAGCAAAAGACGGAGAATGCCTTTTTCCGCTTCTGCGGAACGCATATTTTCAAAGCGCAGGGATCGCTCCTTGGGCTGCAAGGCCATTGCAGGATTCAGATTCTTCCGCAGCTCCGACCGATTTTCCCGGGCGATCCGGCGCTTGAAGGACCGTTGAACCTCCAGCTTCATGGCCTCCGCCGTGATCCCGGCTGCCTCGGCGGCCCGCCCGGTATAGATCTCCCGCTCCACGGCACCGGGGAGGGAGGCCAGCAGCTCACTGACCTCTCCGCAGTAGGCGATGCGGGCTTCGTCATCCTTGAGATCGTATTTTCCGGCGATCTGAGCCATGCGGAATTCCACGCCGTTCTCGCTGCCGTTGAGCAGACGCTCAAAGGCGTCCGGTCCTTGAAGCTTGATGAAATCGTCGGCGTCCTGCTTGATGTATTCACCGTCCACCAGACGGCGGGGAAGCTGAAGCACCTTGACGCTGAACTCGGAGCCGTTCAAGATCTGCAAGGCCCGCTCCGTGGCGATCTTGCCGGCGTTATCGTTGTCATAGCAGAGGACCAATTCCTTGGTGAAACGGCTGAGAAGCCGGGTCTGCTCCACCGTCAGCGCCGTTCCCATGGAGGCCACGGCATTGTCGAAGCCCGCCTGATGCAGCGTGACGATGTCCAGGTTGCCCTCGCAGAGAATGATGTTGGGGCGCTTGGACTTCTTTGCAAGATTCAAACCGTACAGCACCCGGCGCTTGGAGTATACCGGCGTTTCTGAAGAGTTCATGTATTTTGGCTCGGACTTGTCCAGCACCCGGCTGCCAAAGGCCACCACATCGCCCCGGGTGTCGATCACCGGCAGCATGAGCCGGTTGCGGAATTTGTCATAAAGGCCGCCATTTTTGTTCTGGACCACCAACCCGGCGTCCAGCAGCTCAGATTTGGTATAGCCCTTTTTGGTCATGGCGGTGAGCAGTACGTCCCAGGCGTCCAACGAGGCGCCCATGCCGAATCTGACGGCGGTGGATTTTTTGATCTGCCGTCGGTCCAGATAGTCCTGAACGGCCCGACCCTCCGGCTGCTGAAGAAGCTGGTAGTAAAATCTGGCGGCATCCCGGTTCAGGTCCAGCAGACGCTGCCGCCTGCGTCCGGCTTCCCGGTCGCCTTCCTCCTCCGGGACCTCCATCCCGGCCCGCTTGGCCAGAAACCGGACAGCATCCGGGAAGGGGAGGTTTTCAATGTCCATGATGAAGTTGACAACGCCGCCGCCCTTTTTGCAGCCGAAGCAGTAATAGATCTGCTTGTCCGGCGAGACGGAGAAGGAGCCTGTCTTTTCACTGTGGAAGGGGCACAGGCCGAACAGGTTGCTGCCCTTGCGGGTCAGCTGTACGTAACTGCCTACCACGTCCACAATATCACTGCGGGCGGTCAGCTCGTCCATAAAGCTCTGGGGAAATGCCACGGCCGGTCCTCCTTTCACGAATTAAATAGTCACGTTAAGTTATACCCCGCAAAAGGCGAATTTCCTCTTTTTTTAAAATAAAAATTTAATTTTTTTATCCGTGTGCCTTTACATGGGGAAAATCCGGCTGTAAAATAAAGAAAAATGGAAAAACAGACGAATATGGAGGGGAAATATGCCGATCCAGGTATGGCTGGCCAGAATGGAACGGCCGCTGACGGAACAGGAATACGGAGATATGATGGCCCTTCTGCCGGACGCGCGGCAGGAGCGGCTGGAAAAATTGCCGAAGGAAAAGCACCAGGAGGTGCTGTGCGCCTATCTTCTACTGCGGATGGCGCTGTGGGAGCAGCGCGGCTGGCGGGATCTTCCCCGGATCGAGGTCGATGAATTGGGAAAACCCTTTTTCCCGGACCATCCGGATACCTATTTCAGCCTCAGCCACACGGCTGGGGCCGCAGCCGCCGCTTTAGCGGACACGCCGGTTGGGGTGGACATCGAGCGCGTCCGCCCCGTGAGCGTCCGGGCCATGGAGCGGATCGCCGGCGTTCGGACAGAGGCGGCCTTCTTTCGGAGCTGGGTCCGGCGGGAGGCCCGTGTCAAGCGCACCGGCAGCGGGATCGTGACCATGATGCGGACGGAAGCGCCGCTGAACCGGGGGGAGTTCTACTACGAGGTGGATGCTTTTCATGGCTACGCGGCGGGTGTTGCTGCCGGACAGCCGGAGCCGCCGCAGCCGGTGCACCGTCTGATGCTGGACCAGCTCCTTTGACAGCTTGACTTTTGATGTCTATTCGATATAATAAATAAGGTTGAACACAATCAAATGCGGGATCGTTTCAGACAGGAAAATGAGGAGGCAATCACGATGACATATTCCATCGAAGTGGCAGGCTTGAAGAGAGAACTGCCTATCTGCAAGGTAACGGATGACCTGTATATCGGCGCATTTATCTGCTTTGGTGACGCAGAGCTAACTGTGGCCTGCGCACGGGAGCTTTTGAAGCTGGTGCCTGCCGACAGCTATGATTATATCTTCACTGCTGAGGCCAAGAGCATCCCGCTGATCCATGAGATGGCCCGCCAGTCCGGCGCTGCCAAGTATTTTATTGCCCGCAAGGGTGCCAAGGCCTATATGCCGGACCCCATTCATGTGGAGGATCACTCCATCACCACCGCCGGTACCCAGAAGCTGTTCCTGGGCCGGGACGATGCGGACCTGATCCGGGGCAAGCGCATCCTGATCATGGATGACGTGATCTCTACCGGCGGCTCTCTGAAGGCTATGGAGGCCCTGGTGCAGGAGGCCGGCGGCGTAGTCACCGGCAAGGTTGCCGTACTGGCCGAGGGTGACGCGGCGGACCGCACGGACATCAAGTTCCTGAAAAAGCTGCCGCTGTTCAATGCGGACGGCACCGTGAAGGACTGATACAGATTGAAAAGAACCAGCATGGAGCAGCGCTCCATGCTGGTTCTTTGTGCGTCAACGGGTCAGGAACAGTCCCAAAACGGCGGAGAGCAGGATCACCTTGGGGATGCTGACCTTAAATTTCAGCAGCAGGACCGTGGCGGCCACGCCAATCAGAGCCGCACCGTAACTGATGCTGCCTGCGGCGTTCGTGTAGTTGGTTGCGGTCAGCGAGCAGACCACCGCTATGATCAGCCCCAGACAGGCGGGGCGGATACCGTACATCACTTTTTTCATGAAATCGGATTCCCGGAATTTTTCAAACATGACGGCGGCAGCCGCGCAGATCAGCAGGGTGGGGGACAGGACCCCCAGACTGGCGGAGACAGCCCCGGCCAGTCCCGCCACACGGGTCCCGGCAAAGGTGGCGCAGTTCAGCCCCAGCGGGCCGGGCGTCATTTCCGCAATGGCAACAATGTCACTGACCTCGGAAAGGGTCATCCAGCCATGGGACAGCATTTCACTATTGATGAGGGGGACCATACTCAGTCCGCCGAAGCTGGTAAAGCCGATCTTGCAGAAGGACCAGAACAGTTCAAGGAGGATCATGAGCGGCCTCCCTTCCGGCAATGCCAGACGGACAGCAGCCAGCCTAAAAATCCGCTGATGAGTACGATGAGGATGCAGCTCAGTCCGCCGAACAGATACAGGGCGAAGGCCAGCAGAAGAAAGACATACCCTGCCCGATCTGCCAACGCGGCTTTCCGCAGTTTCAAAGCCGCAGAAGCCACAACAGGCGCTACGGCGGCCCGGACGCCGGTCATGGCCCGGCTGACGTACAGGTTATCCTTTACCTGGGTATAGCACCAGGTCACGACCGTCAGAACAATGAGCGAGGGCAGGGAGATCCCCAGCAGACAGGCGAGAGCACCGGGAAAGCCCGCCACATGATAGCCGAACAGATAGGACACATTGCCGATCATCAGCCCCGGCAGGCTGCGGCCCACGCTGGTGATGTCCAGCAGGTCCTCGTCGGTGATCCAGCCTTTTTTCTGCACATATTCCTGCTGGATCTGGGCTACGATGGACCAGCCGCCGCCAAATGTATAAAAGCCAATTTTAAAAAAATACAAAAATAGTTCCAATGCCCGGCTGCATTGGGAAGGGGACCGCTGTGCTTCAGATTCCACGGGTATGCCTCCTCAATGGCTTTTCTTAAAGGTGAGATACCCCTCTAAGATCAGAGAGGCCGCCACAGCGTCCACTACCTTCTTCCGCTGTTTGGCGTTCTTGCCGCTGTTGAAGAGGATGTTGTGGGCGTCGATGGTGGTGCGGCGCTCATCCCAGAGGACCACCGGCAGGGCCGTGGCCTCCTCCAGCAGCGCTTTCATGGCTTTTGCCTTCTCGGAGCGAGGCCCAAGAGTGCCGTCCATGTTCACGGGATGGCCCAGCACCAGCTCTTCCACGCCGTGTTCCTTGGCTAAAAGTGTTACCTGTTCCACCACGACCTCCAGCCGACGGCTGTTGATCACGGTGGTGAACCCGGCCAGCAGACCGGTGGGGTCGGAAATGGCGATGCCGGTATGGGCGTCGCCGTAGTCGATTGCCATAATGCGCATAGTGTAACTCCTTATGATAGGGGGATGAATTGTTCATCCACAGGATAGGACTGAGTGTCCGAATAGTGCCACCACTCGGCGGAATAGGGGCGGAAGCCCGCAGCCGTCATGGCGCTTTCCAACAGGCGGGCGTTTGCGGCGGCAGTATCTCCGACGTCACTGTAATCCCGGTCTGCCAGAGCGGTGAAATCATCAAAGTCTGTGGGCATGTCCACGGGCTGACCGTCGGCGGTGACCAGCGTCACGTCAACGGTGTTTCCCCGACTGTGCGAGGAAAAGCCCTTTTCCGGGTTTGCCACATAAGCGGGATCCGGACAGATCTCCCAGAGCCGGAACTGCGCGGAAGCAGGGCGGAAGGCGTCCCAGATCAGCAGGGAACAGCCGCTTTCCTCAACGGTCTCCTGTGCCGCCGCCAGCTTCTGCACCGTACCGTACCGCAGGTAGGCGTCTGAAAAATCATAGATGGCCTGTCCGGTGAAGTTGTTGTCGGCGGCGTAGCGCAGGTCTGTGTATATATCAGGGATCCAGTCCGCCACACGGACAAAGTCCTCCGGTGCGGGGATCGACTCTGTTACCTCGGCAGGCTCGGAGCCCTCGTCCGGCTCCGCCTCGGCGCCGTCTCCTGACGCGGCGGGCGCGGGGAGCGGGTCGGCCGGTGCTTCCAGAGACGGTTCCGGCGTTGACGGCATGGGAGATTCCTGAAAAGCGCCGCAGCCAACAAGCCAGCATAGGAGGGACAAACTGAGGGGCAACCAATGCCGATGCACCTGCTTCACCGCCCTTTCACACATTTTTTACATGGTATCATACCGCCCCTGCGGATGCAAGCCGGAATCTTACAGAAATTATCGAACATCTGTTTTTCTTGTTGCGGTTTGGCGGCAAGTTTGCTATACTATTTTTAATTGAGAAGAAAAGAGGGACACTGTGCGGATCTTAGGCATCGACCCCGGCTACGCCACCATCGGCTTTGGGCTGATCGAAGGGGAGCGGGCACAATACAGAATGGTGACCTATGGGGCCATCACCACCCCGGCGGGGCTGCCTCTGTCCAAACGGCTCTACCAGATCGACCGGGACATGGAGGAGCTTATCGGCCAGCTGAAGCCGGATGTGATCTCCGTGGAGGAGCTGTTCTTCAACACGAATATCACCACCGGCATCGCCGTGGCCCATGGCCGTGGGGTGCTGCTGTGCGCCGCGGAGCGGTGCGGCATCCCGCTGTTTGAGTACACGCCGGGGCAGGTGAAGATGGCCGTCACCGGCTACGGCAAGGCGGAGAAGCGGCAGGTCATGGATATGACCAAGCGGCTGCTGAAATTGGCGAAAACACCCCGGCCCGATGACGCCGCCGATGCGCTGGCGCTGGCGTTATGCCACGCAAGGAGTTCTACTTCACGGCTCCCGCAGATCAAGCCGGAGAAGGAAACTGTATAAGGAGAAAACCGTATGTTTTACTATCTGGACGGCACCGTGGCGGAGATCCTGCCGGGGCTGGCCGTCATCGACTGCGGCGGCGTGGGATACGCCTGCATGACCACCAATAACACCCTCTCCCAGCTGAAAAAGGGGGAAAAGAAGAAGCTCTACACCTACCTGAACGTGGGAGAGAGCATCTTTGATCTCTACGGCTTTGCCACCCAGAACGAGCTGAACAGCTTCAAGCTGCTGCTGGGGGTGTCCGGTGTGGGACCCAAGGCGGCGCTGGCCATCCTTTCCGCCAACACGCCGGAGGGTCTGGCCATGGCCATCGTCACGGAGGACGCCAAGTCCCTGACGGCGGCCCAAGGCATCGGCAAAAAGATCGCCCAGCGGATCATTTTGGAATTGAAGGACAAAATGGCGAAGGAGACCGCCTCCGGACTGGACTTCTCCGGCGGAAAGGGCGCGGCGGTCCCCGCTGTGTTTACCAGCAAGGCCACCGAGGCTGCTGCGGCGCTGGCGGTGCTGGGCTATTCCACGCAAGAGGTGCAGATGGCCCTCAAGGGCGTGGATGTGGAGAATCTGCCGTTGGAGGAGATCATCCGCCAGAGCCTGAAAAAAATGGTGAAGTGATGGAAAATCTGCGCGGACTGCCGGCAGGCTTGACTGTGACGGCGGCCTGTATATTGGGCATGAATTTGACGGCATAGGGAAGTGACATTTTGAGCATCGACTTTGGAAATGATATTTACGAGGAGCCTATCGTGGCCAAGACCTTTCTGGCAGAGGACGCTCAGGAATCCTCTCTGCGGCCCAAGACCCTGGCGGAGTACATCGGTCAGGAAAAGGCCAAGGAGAATCTGAGCATCTTCATTCAGGCCGCCCGGAAGCGGCAGGAATCTTTGGACCATGTTCTGCTCCACGGCCCGCCGGGACTGGGCAAGACGACCCTGGCAGGCATCATCGCTCAGGAGATGGGGGTCAACATCCGTATCACCTCCGGCCCGGCCATTGAAAAGCCCGGCGATCTGGCGGCGCTGCTGACAAACCTCAACGAGGGGGACATCCTCTTTGTGGACGAGATCCACCGGCTGAACCGCTCCGTGGAGGAAATTCTGTATCCCGCGATGGAGGACTACGCTCTGGATATTATCGTAGGCAAGGGGCCGTCGGCCAACTCCATCCGGCTGGATCTGCCCCACTTCACCCTGATCGGCGCTACCACCCGGGCCGGACAGCTCTCGGCCCCCCTGCGGGACCGCTTTGGCGTGACGCTGCGGCTGGAGCTGTATACCCCGGAGGAACTGTCGAAGATCGTCACCCGCTCCGCCGGAATTTTGAACTGTGATATTGTACCGGAGGGCGCCTACGAGATCGCCCGCCGCAGCCGGGGGACGCCCCGGATCGCCAACCGGATGCTCCGCCGTGTGCGGGACTTCGCGGACGTGAAGGCCGACGGCGTCATCACCAAGCAGGTGGCGGACGAGGCCCTCTGTGCCCTGGAGATCGACTATCTGGGTCTGGACCCGGTTGACCGGCGGATGATGGCGGCCATCATTGACAATTACAATGGTGGCCCGGTGGGGCTGGAGACGCTAGCAGCCACCATCGGTGAGGAGTCCGTGACGCTGGAGGACGTTTACGAGCCGTACCTCATGCAGTTGGGGTTCCTGACCCGCACCCCCCGGGGGCGGTGTGTGACGCAAAAGGCGTATCAGCACCTCCATAAGCCCATTCCCGGCGGCGCTGCAGAGGGTCCGCTGATGGATCAATTGACCTTTTAAAAGCGTCATTGTGGGAGAGAAAACCTGAAGCAAACGATTTTCTCCATAATTTCACTAAAAATTTTCTGATTTATTCACGAGAATTTTATATTTTGCTTGACATTTCGGCTATAAGATAGGTATAATACGTTATGTGCAAAGTTCCAAATGAAAAATTGAATTTCCCGGAAGCATTGACCGATGAGGAGCTGTGCCGTCTGGTTGCCGAAGGCAATCGTCAGGCGGAGGAGATTTTAGCCGCCCGGTATATCCGGTTGGTTCGCACCTGTGCCCGCCCGTATTTTCTGGCAGGCGGTGACAGTGAGGACCTGACGCAGGAGGGAATGCTGGGGCTCATCAAGGCTGTGCGGGAATTCAATGGCAACAAGGATGCCTCATTCCGGACCTTTGCCGAGATTTGTATACGAAGCCGACTGTATTCCGCTCTGCGTTCCGCGGGACGGGAGAAGCATCAGGTGCTGAACCAGTCGGTCTCACTGGATACTCCCGACTTTGACAGCAATTCCTACACCTCTGGCACCAATCATCTGGCGCAGCGCGACCCTGAAGATGACCTTATTGACAGGGAACATACGGCAGCCCTCTTATCCGGTGTCCGGAAACAGTTGTCCGAATTTGAAGCGAAGATCCTGGGGTACTATTTAGACGGGCTTTCCTGCAGAGAAATCGCCTTGGAAGTGGGCAAAAGCGCGAAGTCCGTGGACAACGCTGTGCAGCGTATCCGGCGCAAGGTGGCACAGCAAATCCTTTCCGGCGAATTCAGCTCACGCTGAACGCAATATATTTTTCTTTTCAAAGAGAGGGTAAAATCATGTACGAAGACAAGACCTTAGTGTGCAAAGAGTGTGGCCAGGAGTTCGTGTTCACCGCTGGTGAGCAGGAGTTCTATGCTGAGCGCGGCTTCCAGAACGAGCCCCAGCGCTGCAAGGCCTGCCGTGACGCTCGCAAGAACGCTGCCCGCGGTCCCCGCGAGTACTTCACCGCTGTTTGCGCTGCCTGCGGCGGCGAGGCCAAGGTTCCCTTTGAGCCCAAGTCCGACCGTCCGGTCTATTGCAGCGAGTGCTTCGCCAAGATGCGTGAGCAGGGCTAATTGAACGAACGATTCGTTTTGTTTCTTGCTGAAAAACAGCGCCTGTCGAAAGACGGGCGCTGTTTTTACTTCCTTGCCTGATGGCGGATTACAAGTGTCACGATCCGGGTCCATATCTCTTCCGTGCCTGAAAATACAAGATTACATGGAACAGGGGGGAGCGGGGCACTGGTGACGGATGAAATTTAAAGAAAAAGCAGACTCTGCGCCGGATCTCACTTGCGGAATAACGAGATCTGCTTCTGATGATGCACGCGGAGCGGGGGTTTTCCGGGGAAAATGCCCTGAAAACGGCTGAAATCGACAAATATTATTTTTTTAAAAAAACCCTTGACAAATTCTTGTTTTCCGGTATAATAATACCTGTTCGTGCGACACGAACGAACGAATATAGCGGGTTTGTGTAAAGGTAGCACAGCAGACTCTGACTCTGTATGTGAGGGTTCGAATCCTTCACCCGCTGCCACAAAAGTCCTGAAACCACAAGGTTTCAGGACTTTTTCTTTACTTTCCGTAATTGATTTCTTCCGGATCGTTCCCTGCGTGTTTTACGCATTTTTCCACACTGCCTGCTTGATCAAAGGATTGGGCATACCCAGACTGCTTGAATGGCGAGTTGCTGTGTTTTCTGCGCATGTATGAACCGTTTGCCTGACATTTTTTCATCGGTGATTCAGAGAAGATGGAAGGGCATCACGGATCTGTGCCACAGGTGTTCAGTTTTTCCTATATGGTTATTTGTCCGCGGCTGTGGTATAGTCAAAGTAGAGCAACATCGATCCCAAATACGAGATCATTTTTATGAATTTTACGAAAGAGAGGACTGTGACCATGAATCGCGAATGCATTTTAGAGCAGGCCAAGCAGCATGACAGCTTTTATCTTTATGAGGAGGCCATCATCCGGAAGAATACGGAACAGCTGAAGACGGATTTCCCCGGTGTGACCTTCCTGTATTCCGTGAAATGCAACCCCTATCCGGAGGTTTTGCGCTGCGTACTGAATCAGGGCTTCGGCGTGGACGCAGCCAGTCTGGCTGAGTGCGTTATGGGCCAGAAGGCCGGTCTGGGCAAGGACATGGTGATCTTCTCCGCCCCCGGTAAGACCATGGCGGACATCCGGGGCGGCTTGGGCATCTCCACGCTGGTGGCTGACAGTGCCGCGGAGGTGGAGCGCATTCAGGAGGCTGCTGCGGAGCAGGGCGTTGTGGCGGAGATCGGCCTGCGGGTCAACCCTGACTTCACCTATACCGCCGATACCGGTGTCGCTTCCAAGTTCGGCATTGACGAGCAGCTCATCTATGATTCTATGAAGTCTTGGAAGAAGCTGCCCAACATCCGCATCGTGGGCCTCCATGCCCACCTGAAGAGCCAGGAGCTCAGCGCTGAGACGCTGAAGGGCTATTATCGGAATATGTTCCGGCTGTCTGTTTCCATGCGGGAGGCTTTCGGTACCCTGAAGTTTGTGAACCTGGGTTCCGGCATGGGTATTCCCTTCTGCGAGACGGATAAGCCCTTTGATACGACGGCTCTGGGTGCTGAGACCCAGCGGCTCATGGCAGAGTTCCAGGAAAAGCTGCCGGAGACCCGCTTCTACATCGAGACCGGCCGTTACGCCGTTGGTACCGCCGGTACCTACGTCGCCAAGGTGGTGGACAAGAAGGTCACCCATGGCAAGAACTTCGTGCTGCTCAGCGCCACGCTGAACGGCTTTGCCCGTCCCTCCATGGTGGCCATGCTGGAGCACTTCATGGGCAATGGCCCCATCGCCGCATGGGAGCCGATCTACACCGGTGATCACTCCTTCCAGATGATCCCCCTGGTGGAGACTGCGGAGCGGGAGACCGTCACCGTGACGGGCAACCTCTGCACCGGCACGGATCTGGTCCTTTCCGATGCGGACATGCCCAAGATGGAAGTGGGCGACACCGTGGTGTTCCCCAACGCCGGCTCTTACGCCGCCGTTATCAGCCCCATGCAATTTGCCTCTCAGCCCAAGCCTGCCCAGCTGTTCCTGCGGGCTGACGGCACTGTGGTGAACACGGATTTCTAAGTCCGTAGGCCCACATTCGATAGCGTGCAATTCAATGACCGGCGGAGCCAGCTATGCTGGCTCCGCTGCGTTTTTATCAGTCAGTTCTTGAGGACTGTCGCTATGAGCCGCTCTGGAACATTTTCGGAACAAGACTTGCATTTTTCCGGGATTTGTGGTAGTGTAAGCACAGAATTTGAAAGATTTGCCCGGGCAAATCTTTTTTTCATGTGAGGAGAAATCATGGAAAATCACTTTGAGATCTGTATGACGGAGGACCAGCTTCGGGGCATCAGTTCCATCGGTCTGGCCCACATGGGGGATGCGGTGTTTGAACTGCTGGTGCGGGGATGGCTGTGTCAGCACGGCAAAGCCACCGGCAAAGGACTCCATCAGGCCACCATCCAGCTGGTACGGGCGGAGCATCAGGCCGCCTGCGCGGAAAAGATCCTCCCCATGCTGACGGAGGAGGAACTGGCTGTGTTCCGCCGGGGCCGCAACGCTCAGGTTCATTCGATACCCAGCCACGCCAGTCGTGCCCAGTACAGCACCGCCACGGCGCTGGAGGCCCTGTTCGGCTGGCTGTATCTGGGCGGCCAGCGCCAGCGGGCCAGCGATCTCTTTGACGTGATGATGGAGGAATAAGAAATGCCCTTGGACGCAATTTCCCTCCGGGCCGTGGTGGAGGAGCTGCGGCCCCAGCTTTTGAATCTGCGCATCGATAAGGTGCAGCAGCCCGCCCGCGATCAGGTGATCCTACTGCTGCGGGGCAACAAGCGGCTTCTGCTGAACGCCGGGGCTAATGCCCCCCGTCTCCAGCTGACGGAGCTGCTGCGGGACAATCCGGCAGAGCCGCCCATGTTCTGTATGCTGCTGCGCAAGCATCTGGTGGGGGCACGGGTGGCAGAGATCACCCAGCCGGGTTTGGAACGGCTGGTGCGAATTGAACTGGACGTGACCGATGATTTCGGTCAGCCGGGCCACCGGACGCTGGTGCTGGAGGCCATGGGCCGCCGCTCCAACCTGATTCTGCTGGACGGCGAGAACCGGGTCATCGACTGTATGCGCCGGGTGGACGCAGAGATGTCCGCAGCCCGGCAGGTTTTGCCGGGGCTTTTTTACGAGCCTCCCGCCTCCACAGGACGGCTGCCCTTTTTAGAGGAAACAGAGGAGGGCCTTGCCGAAAAGCTGGCCCAAGTCAATCCGGAGATCCAGCTGGATCGCTTCCTGCTGGACGCCTATTTCGGAATTTCGCCCCTGATGGCCCGGGAACTCAGCTTCCGGGCCTGCGGGGAAACGGACGGGCGGCTCTGCAATCTGGACGAGGCCGGAAGAAGCCGTTTTCAGGACGCTTTCTTTGCGTTTGCAAATTGTGTAAAGGAAAACAGCTTTACGCCGATCGTTCTGAAACGGGAGGGGGTTCCCTTTGAATTTTCCGCCTTGCCGGTGCACCAATACGGCCTTGCGGCGGAAACGGAGACCTTTGAGAGCTTTTCCGCTCTGCTGGACAGCTTTTATGAAGCCAAGGAGCGGCAGGAGCGGGTGCGGCAGCGGGGAGCGGACCTGATCCGCACCGCCACCACCGCCCGGGGCCGGGTGCGGCGCAAACTGGCCTTGCAGGAGAAAGACTACGCTGCCACCCAGGAGCGGGACGCTCTGCGGCTGTCCGGGGACCTCATCACCGCCAATCTCTACCGCATGGAGCGTGGGGAGAGCAAGCTGGTCTGCCAGAATTACTACGATGAAGATCTGGCGGAGGTCACCATTCCGCTGGACCCGCTGCTGACGCCCCAGCAGAACGCCGCCAAGTATTATAAACGCTACACCAAGGCTAAGACAGCGGAGAAGTACCTCCGGGAGCAGATGGCTCTGGCTCGTCGAGACCTTGCTTATTTAGAGAGCATTTTGCAGGAGATCCAGCAGGCGGAAACGGAGCAGGATTTTCTGGACATCCGGGGGGAAATGAGCGATGCCGGCTTCATCCGCAAGCAGGGGAAGAAGGTGCTCCAGCGGCCCTCCAAGCCACGGGAATTCAAAACCTCCGGCGGCTTCCGGGTGCTGGTGGGGCGGAACAACCGCCAGAACGACAAGCTGACCCTGAAGGACGCCGACTACCGGGATCTGTGGTTCCATGTGCAAAAGCTCCACGGCTCCCATGTGATCCTCTGTACCAACGGCGGGGAGCCGGGGGATCAGGATATTACGGAGGCCGCAAGTCTGGCAGCCTACTACTCCCAGGCCAAGGACAGCGCTAACGTGCCGGTGGACTGCACACAGGTGAAGTATGTCAAAAAACCGGCGGGCGCCCGCCCCGGCATGGTGATCTACACCACCTACCGCACCGTCAACGTCACCCCGGCGGAGGACTTGGTGAAGCGTCTGCAAGCCGGAAAATAACAGGAAAAAAGAGCACCGTAAGGTGCTCTTTTTTGTTGAATGGCTCAGGCTGTGTGAGGCGCGTGGCCGGTGTTGTCCTCCGTGTCGCGGAACAGCAGCGTGACGCACCAGAGACCTGCCAGCCCGACCAGCGCGTAGACGATCCGGGAGAGGACGGCGGCCTGTCCGCCGAACAGGAATGCGACGGTATCAAAGCCGAACAGCCCCACGCCGCCCCAGTTCAGCGCGCCGACGATCACAAGGATCAGCGCAATTTTGTCAACGATCATATTGTACCTCCTGTGTGACAAGTGAACTGTCCGTAGTGTTTTCGTAAAAGACGGATTTTATTCATACCTTGCAAGGCAGATGCGTCTGCATTATAATAAAAAACGAAATTCAAAACAGCGAGGGATACCTATGGATCAACGATTTGAACAGACCGCCTTTTACCCGGCGGATATCTTACTGCCGCAGACGGCTGAAATGAAAAAATGGCCGGTGGTCGCCTGTGACCAGTTCACCTCCCAGCCGGACTACTGGCAGGCGGCGGAAGCAGCCGTAGGGGAGGCTCCGTCAGCCCTGCGGCTGGTGCTGCCGGAGGTCTATCTGAACGGCCCGGATGTGGACAAGCGAATTGAGACCATCAACGCTTCTATGGACCGCTACTTGGCGGATGGCCTGTTCCGGACACTCTCGGACAGCCTGATCTATCTGGAGCGCACGCAGTCTGACGGCCGGGTGCGGAATGGATTGATCGGCTGCGTTGATCTGGAGCAATATGACTTCACCCCTGGCTCCGGGGCGCTGATCCGGGCCACGGAGGGGACGGTGTTGGAGCGCATTCCACCCCGGGTACGGGTGCGGGAGCACGCGGCGCTGGAGCTGCCCCATGTGATGCTGCTGATCGACGATCCGCGGAGAAGCGTGATCGAACCGCTGACAGGGGAGACCGGCGTCATGGAGCCCCTCTATGACACGGACCTCATGCTGGGCGGCGGCCATGTGAAGGGCTGGCGGCTGACTGATAGTCAGATGAGCCGGGTGGCCAACACCCTGAGTGCCTTGAAAAGTCAGGAGGCCATGGCGGATAAGTACGGCATGGCGGACGCGGCCCCGCTGCTGTTCGCCGTGGGAGACGGCAATCATTCTCTGGCCACCGCCAAAGCCTGCTACGAAAATCTGAAAAAGGTGACGCCGCCGGAGCAGTGGGCGTCCTTGCCCGCCCGGTACGCCTTGGTGGAGGTGGTGAATCTTCACGATGACGCGTTGACCTTTGAACCCATCCACCGGGTACTGTTCCATGTGGACGGCCGGGATCTGTGGGAAGCCTTTCAAGCATTCTATCCCGGCGCGCATACCGGCGGGGGAGAGGGGCATACGGCAGAGGTCTGCGGACAGGGATTGGACGGCCTGTGGACGGTTCCGCATCCCAAAGCGCAGTTGGCGGTAGGAACACTGCAAGCCTTTCTGGACGCATATTGCAGGGACCATCCGGAGGTGCAGGTGGATTACATCCACGGGGATGACGTGGCCCGAAAGCTGGGCAGTCAGCCGGGGAATTTGAGCTTCCTGCTGCCGCTCATGGGGAAGGAGCAGTTGTTCCCCACCGTGATGGCCGACGGCGTGCTGCCCCGCAAGACCTTCTCCATGGGAGAGGCACGGGATAAGCGCTACTATCTGGAAGCCAGGAGGATTCGATGAAGATACAGGAACAGGCCCCGACGAAAATCAATCTGGCCTTGAACATTTTAGGCCGCCGGACGGACGGCTACCACGAGCTGCGGATGGTGATGCAGTCCGTTTCCCTTTGCGACACAGTAACGGTGGAGGAGACTGGCATCGGCTTCGCGCTGCTGGCGGACGGTTTCACGGTCCCGGCGGGGAAGTCCTCCTTGGAGCAGCAGGCGGCGGAAGCTTTTTTCGCCGCCGTCGGACGGCCCATGCCGCCCCTGACCGTGCATCTGGAAAAAACCACCCCGGCCTACGCAGGCTTGGGGGGCGGCAGCGCGGATGTGGCGGCGCTGCTGCGGTGCCTGCGCCGGCAGTATGCGCCGGAAATGCCCATGGAGCAGCTGCGGGCCATCGGACTGACGGTGGGCAGTGATATGCCCTTCTGCGTTTCCGGCGGCACGGCTCTGGCGGAGGGCCGGGGGGAACGGCTGACGGCGCTGCCTGCCCTGCCGGATTGTTGGATCGTACTGTGCAAGCCGGAATTCGGCATCCCCACGCCTGCGCTGTTCACGTTGGCGGATGCCGGGACACCGAAAAACCGCCCGGATATCGACGGCATGATCCGCGCACTGTCTGCGGAGGATCTGAACGGCGTGGCGGCACGGCTGTGCAACGTGTTCGAGGAATTTCTGCCAGAGGAATACCATGAGGTGTTCCACATCAAAAACCGGCTTTTGGAGCTGGGGGCGCTGAACGCCGCCATGAGCGGCTCCGGGCCGACGGTGTTCGGCATTTTCCGGGAGAAAACGGCGGCGAAGGCAGCGGAGACCGCCTTGAAGCAGTGCTATCCGCAGACCTATTTGGCAAAACCTGTTGGCGAGTTGGTATAAAACATAAAATTTCCGTCCAGAATCCAGATACATGAGAATTGTATCCGGAAAGGACGGAAATTTTTTATGAAACAGCGGTTACATCCCATCGAGCTTACGTTGATGATCGTGGCGGCGCTGGCGCTGACCTCCGGGGCAGTGGCCCTTCACACCCAGAGCCAGCTAGCGGAAAAGGTGGTGCGGCTTCACGTACTGGCCAACTCCGATTCCGATGAGGATCAGGCGCTGAAGCTGAAGGTGCGGGACGCCGTGCTGGAACAGGCCACGGAGACCCTCCGGGGAGCGGACAGTCAGACAGAGGCCTGCCGCCGCTTGACGGATATGCTCCCGGAGTTGGAGGAAACGGCCCGTGTCATCATCACGGCCAACGGCTATGATTACGGCGTCCGGGCGGAGTTGGCGGAAACGTCCTTTCCTACAAAGGAATATGACGGCTTTGCCCTGCCCGCCGGGGAATATCTGGCTCTGCGGGTCCTGATCGGAGAGGCGGCGGGGCAGAACTGGTGGTGCGTGGTGTTTCCGCCCCTGTGTACGGCGGCGGCCAGCGATGTTCCCACCGTCGCGCTGGATGCGGGACTGACGGATCAGGAGGTGGCCCTCATCACGGAGGCGGACGAGGGCTATATCCTAAAATTCAAATCAGTGGAGCTGTGGCAGACCTTAAAAGCAAAGCTGACCAAATGACAACAGCCCGTGCGGATCAATTCCGCACGGGCTGTTACAGGTTTTACAGAACTTTATTCAGGAAGGTGACGAGCCGGGGGCTTTCTGGATGGGAGAACAGCTCGTGGGAGGGCTTATCCTCGCCGATGACGCCGCCGTCCAGAAAAATGGTACGGCTGCTGACCTCCCGGGCGAAGCGCATCTCGTGAGTCACCACGATCATGGTCATGCCGCTCTCCGCCAAATCCTTCATCACGTCCAGCACCTCACCGATCATCTCCGGGTCCAGAGCACTGGTAGGCTCGTCGAACAGCATGACCTCCGGGTCCATCATCAGGGAACGCACAATGGCGATCCGCTGCTTCTGGCCGCCGGAAAGCTGGCTGGGATAGGCGTCGGCCCGGTCGGCCAGCCCCACCTTTGCCAAAAGCTCCAAGGCCTTCTCCTGTGCGTCGGACTGGGACATCCCCTTAATGCGCACCGGGGCAGCGGTGAGGTTGTGCATCACGTCCATGTTGCTGAACAGGTTGAACTGCTGGAACACCATGCCCATCCGCTGACGGCAGTGGTCGATGGCCTTGCCCTTGATGGTGCAGATATCCGTGCCGTCAAAGAGGATCTGGCCGGAGGTAGGCTGCTCCAGCAGATTCAGGCAGCGGAGGAAGGTGGACTTGCCGCCGCCGCTGGGACCGATGATGGAGACCACCTCATTTTCGTGGAAGGTGGTGCTGATCCCCTTGAGGACCTCCAGCTTGTGGAATTTTTTTTGCAGGTCCACAACCTTCAGAATTTCACGCTTATTTTCCATGGGACAGCTTCCTTTCCGCCAGAGACACCGCCCGGCTACTGACGAAGGTCAGCACGAAGTAGCACAGCGCCGCCACAGCCAGACATTCCAGATTCTTGTAGGTCACGGCGATCACATCGTTGGTGCGGAACATCAGGTCGGCAATGCCGATCACGGAGACAATGGAGGATTCCTTGATGACGGTGACGAATTCGTTGCCCAGCGCCGGGAGAATATTGCGGATAGCTTGAGGGAGGACCACCAGCCGCATGGCCTCGCCGCTGCTGAAGCCAACGCTCCGGGCGGCCTCCATCTGTCCGCCGTCCACAGCCTGAATACCGGAACGGATGATCTCCGCTACATAGGCACAGCTATTCATGCTCATAGCCACGATACCGGCGGCAAACCGGGAGAAGTTGGGAATCCAGGGAATGTTAGGAATGGTAATGCCGATCATAGGCAGACCGTAGAAGATAAACATGAGCTGCACCATCAGCGGCGTTCCGCGGACAAACTCGATGTACGCCACTGCGATCCACCGCAGGGGAGGGATGCGGCACATCCGCAGAGAGGCCATCAGGGTGCCCAGTATCGCGCCGAACAGAACGGAGAAGGCGGCGATGATGAGCGTGTTGACGATGCCTTCGGTGAAAAAGCTGTTGTAGCGTTCTATCAGCTTTGCCATGGTTTCCAAAAAGGCCATGGGAGAATTCCTCCTTGTTTGTGTGCCGGTATCCGGCAAATATCAGGCGGGCACGCGAGGAACCAGAATTGGTTCCCCGCGCGTCCGTGCTTGGTTCTAATCAGAATCGGTATTTATTTTACAGACCCATGCTGGCTGCCAGCTCCACAGCCTCGTCATAAGCCTTCAGGTAGCTGCCGTCATTGACCACCTGATTGATGACGGTGTTGACTTCTGCCAGCAGATCCTCGCTGCCCTTGGCGGCCACAACGGCCTTGCCGAAGGAGGCTTCCTCAGAGGTGAAGGCGAAGTTGGAGACTTCCAGACCGCCGTTGCTGGTGGCGATCAGAGATTCGCCCACAGCCTGATCCACCACCAGACCGGCGATGTTGCCGTTCTGGACTTCCAGCGCCAGAGCAGGATACTTTTCCAGCTCGAACAGCTCGCTGTCAGGCAGAGCGGTCTGGATCAGCTGAGACTGGATGGTGCCCTTCTGCGCGCCGACCTTCTGGCCTGCCAGAGATTCCTTGGTGGAATACAGATCTGCGTTGCCTGCCTTTACAATGAGAAGCTGAGCGCTTTTCTCATACAGGTCGCTGAAGTCGATCTCCTCAGCTCTCTCAGGGGTCTTGGTGAAGGCGGCGATGCCCAGATCCACCTGACCGGACTTCACGGCGGGGATGATGCCGTCAAAGGACATATCCACCACTTCCAGTTCCACGCCCAGATGATCGGCGATCTGCTGGGCCAGCCACATATCGCAGCCTGCGAAGTTAGCATTCAGATCCTTGAACTCGTAGGGAGCGTACTGGGCTTCCGTACCGACTACCAACTTGCCGCTGGTCTTGACCTTTTCCAGCAGACTTGCCGCTGCGGCCGGTTCTGCCGGGGTTTCCTCAGCCGGGGTGCTGTCCGCCGGAGCGGAATCTTCAGTTTTGCTGCCGCAGCCGGTCAGCAGAGACAGCATCATCATGGCGCCCAGCGCCAGAGACATGAGCTTTTTCCATGTATTCTTTTTCATGTTATCCTCCAAATCCTGAGTGATTATTGAATCAACTCTGTTTATACGTATGATTATACGCAATATTCAGCTAAAATCAATAGGCAAACTGTATATAATCGAAAACTTGCTGAATGAATATTTATAAATATTCACAACATGCGAATAAATTGCCGTCAGAAGGACAGGCCCTCCATCCGGTCAAAGGCTTCCTTCAGGCGGTCCAGCCCAACCGTACACGCAATGCGGAAATGTCCGGCGCCGGTGCTGCCGAACAGCGTGCCGGGTGTGACCAGAACGTGTGCCCGTTCCAGAAGCGCCTGACAGAAGTCCTCGGCGCTGAGGCCGGTTTTCTCAATGCCGGGGAAGAGGTAGAAGGTGCCCTTGGGCCGTACCAGACTGAGGTAGGGGATCTGCTCCATCCGGTCCGCCGCGTAGAAAATGCGGTCCCGGTAGGCCAGAACGTATTTCTCACGAATGGTCTGCCGGATCGCCAGCGCCTGTATGGCGGCCCGCTGGGAGATGGAAGGGGCCGTATAGATCAGGGAGTTGTTGATGTTGCTCATGACCTCCAGTATCTCCGGCTCCGCGATGGCTACGCCCACCCGCCAGCCAGTCATGAGAAAATTCTTGGAAAAGCTGTTCAGGGTGATGACCCGGTGGGCGAGCCCCGGGATCGTGCGGATAGGGATGAAGTCCCCCTCATAGAGGTAGGTGGTATAGATCTCATCCGCCGCGATCAGCAGGTCATGCTCCTCCGCCACCCGGCCCAGCAGCTCCAGCGTGGAGCGGTCATAGCCCATGCCGGTGGGGTTGCAGGGATTGTTGAACACAATGAGCTTGGTGCGGGGGGTAATGGCCGCCCGGAGACGGGCTTCGTCAATGGCCCATCCCTCGCTTGCATAGGTGGGGACCTCTACGCACACTCCTCCGGCCAGCTCCGCCTGGGTGCGGTAGAGGGAGAAGTAGGGGGAAAAGACGATGACCTCGTCACCGGGGTTCAGAACGGACAGCATCACCAGCGCCATTCCCATGCTGCTGGAAGCGGTGACCAGAACGTGATCCGGGGAGAGGGGCTGCTTGAAATCCGTCTGCCATGCGTCACAGACGGAGCGGATCAGCTCCGGATCACCCTTCGGATCTCCATAGTGGGTGTACCCGGCCTTGGCTTCCCGGAAGGCGGTGTCGATGATGGCGTCATCGGTGATAAAGTCCGTGTCGCCGATGCTGAGATCAATGATGTCCGAATACCGGGCCAGCGCATCGGTGTCCAGACTCAGTCCGGCATCGGAATTCTGAAATCGCTTGGCGATATATGATTTTACAGGTCTCATAGCGTTTCTCCTTTCACCCGGGGGATCACGGTGGACCCGTTGGGAATGATATAGGTGGATTTTCCGTCCAGTTCCGCGGCTTTCAGTAAGGCGTCCATATCGGAAAAGGCGTGAATGCCCATGGGGGCAACGGTCTGGGGATCAATGGAGGAATACATGAAAATGCGGTACCGCTGGGCCTGCTCACAGTTCAGAAAGAAGATGTAGCCTGCCACGGTGAAGGCCTCCCGCAGACGCTGCTCAATGGTGCCGTCCTGTAAATTCTTGCTCCAGTCGAAGTACTCGGCGGGGCCGCCGCCCTCCGGCGCTTCGATCATCAGAACCAGCGTACCGCCGGGCTTCAACGCGGATTCCACATTGTCAATGGTCTTGGTGCCCTGATAGAGGGAGATGTCCTTGGGAAAGCCGCCGCAGCTGGTGACCACGGCGTCTGCCCGGCAGGGAATATCCACCCGGTAAATGTCATCCACGGCAGTACAGGCCCGCTCCCAGGAGGTCAGGTAGTGGCCGGAGAAGATATACGAGAGCTTCATGTCGGCGTTCATCACCAGATTTACCATGAAGAGGTTGTTCACCAGTGACGCCGCCTCGCACATATCCTCGTGCAGCGGGTTTCCCGCCAACACACCGTTTCCGATGGCGGGATTGGTGCGGAGCTTGGTGCTGTCCAGTGAATAGGCGTGGTTGTGGCGAATGGTCTCCAAGCCGCTGATGCCGGGGAGGATGCTCTTCCGTCCGCCGCCGAAGCCGGCCATCACATGATGGGTGGCGGCACCTAAACAGACCACCAGATCCGCTTCTGCGGCAGTGCGGTCGATCCACACCGGTGTCTCATGGGGCGTAGTGCCCAGATAGGCAAGATCCTTGGCCTCGCAGTCGTGATTCTTCACACGGACCCGGTTATAGACCCCGTCGGTGACCAGTGTCCGCAGTTCCTGCTCATCGCCGCCGATGTGAGTGCCGTTGGCCACCACGATGGTCAGATGCTCCGGCTGTACGCCGCATTCGTCGATGAGATAGTCAACGAGATGGGGGATCACCAGATCCTGCCGCATCCAGAATCGGGTCATGTCACTGATCACCAGCGCCACCCGATCTCCGGGGCGGACCCGCTGGCGCAGAGGCGCGCTGTCGATGGGCTGCTCCAGCGAGGCGAACAGGGCAGAACGGATGTCGCTGATGGGCGGCGTCTCTGTTCCATGCAGCTCCGCCAGAATATCCGCTTCGTTCAGGGAAAGGGACACAGACCCATGTCCATATTTAAAATTGTAGGTTTTCATAAGCAGCCTCCTATGAAGACACATGAATAATAATTCATTATACACGTCAAAATTGAATGTTCAATAACCAATCTGCCGCCGCTTCACCAAAATTCGGCGTTGTTCAGCGGAGGGCTTTTGTGTTTTTTTGACAAGGGAGGGCAAAGATAAAAACCGCCCGCCCGGAAATCCAGACGGGCGGCTGGATCAGCGGCACAGATAAGCGTCAATATCAAAGGGCTGCAATGCAGTAGTGGATTTCAGATATAAGGGATGGTGGGGATGGCCGGATTTCAGAAGCGGCCCGGCGGTGAACCATTGAGCGTTTGCGGCCTGACCGTCAGCGGCGAAATCCCGCATACAGTCCATGAGGTAATCCCGCTTTTCGATGATGTTCCCCCAGGCGGCCCAGATAGCAGGGGTCTCCGAAAGGGAGAGAAGATAGCGGAAGGCTTTCCGGTTCTCTTCGTGGAGAGCGCTGTTGCACACCCGCTCCATATCGTCCGGCCGGGTGGCCCGCTGGGCGTAGACATTGAACATGAGAAAGCTGTCATAGCCGTTGTTCAGGGCGATGCGCTGGGCGGACTGCAGGGTGGGGTCCAGCGCGTCCGGCGCGGCGGTGGAGGGGTTGATCCCCACGCAGATCAGAGACTTTTGGCCCCGGGTGCCTAAAATGTAACGGTATTCGGAATAGGTGTTGGGCACATAGAGCCAGCGGCTTACATCGTAATCCGGGGAGGGGCGCAGGGCGGCGTCCAGCGCCGGATCAAACAGCTCGAGGGCCACGGTATCCGTGGTGCCCTGTGGAATATGGGGCATGACGATCACTCCTGTATGTCAGAATTCATAGCGAAGCCATTGTAGCATGGCGGCGAAAAAAAGGCAATCGGGTCTGTTTTTGGCGGCGGCGTTGTGATAGAATGGGAAAAAACAAACTGCGGGAGGTCACTATGCTGACGATCTTGATCGGCCGTGCCAAAACGGGAAAATCGGATACCATGCTGCGGCGGATGGCGGAACTGGGGGAGAGCAGCCAGCAGATCCTGCTGGTGCCGGAGCATGCCTCCCATCAGGCGGAGGTGGACGTGTGCCGCGCCTGCGGCGATACCGCCAGCCGTCATGCCGAGGTGCTGAGCTTTCGGCGGCTGGGCGAGCGAGTGCTGAGCATCACCGGCGGCATCGCGGATGTGACGTTGGACAACGGCGGCAAGCTGCTGACGCTCCAGCGGGCGCTGCTGGAAACGGCCCCTCAGATGACCGTGTATCGGAAGCCCTCGCAGAAGGTGGGCTTTCTGGAACAGATGCTGGCGCTGTTCGACGAACTGCGAAGCTACGAGGTGACCCCGGAGATCCTGTACCAGCAGGCGCAGGACATAGACGGCGCCACCCACGACAAGCTGACGGATCTGAGTCTGCTCTACGCCGCCTATGAGGCCCGGCTCCGCCGTCCCGGTCTGGACGCACGGGACCGGATGACCAAGCTCTGCGACCATTTGGAGGAGTCCGGCTATGTGCGGGGCAAGGACATTTTCATCGACGGCTTTACCTATTTCAACGCGCAGGAGCGGCGGGCGCTGGCGATTTTTCTGCGGCAGGCCCGGTCTGTCACGGTCACGCTGTTAGGGGAGGTCAACAGCCGGGAGGAGATCTTTGAACCCACGCTGAAAACCATGTCCATGCTGGAGCGGTTGGCCGCTTCCGAGGGAAAGCCTGTAAAGCTACTATCCTTAACAAATAATGACTCATCGGCCCTTGGGCATTTGGAGCGCCATTTCTTTGGGGAGAATCTGCCCTATGAGGGCGACAGCACCGTCATCCGGCTCCGGGAGGCCGCCACTGTCTATTCCGAGGTGGAGCAGACCGCCGCCGACATCCGCCGTCTGTTGGCGGCGGGGAAGTGCCGCTGCCGGGACATCACCGTGGCGGCCCGGAATATGACGGAGTACGCCGGGACCATCGAAACGGTGTTTGAGCGGTACGGTATCCCGGTGTATCTCAGCCGCCGCAGCGACATTCTGGAAAAGCCGGTGCTGAGCCTGCTGACCGGCGTGCTGTCCTCCATCTCCAACGGCTATGAGTACGAGGATATGTTCCGCTGGCTGAAAACCGGTTTGGCGGGCCTGACGGCAGAAGAATGTGACCTGCTGGAAAACTATGTTCTGAAATGGGACATCCACGGCCAGACATGGCTCCGGGACGAGGACTGGACGGAAAACCCGGACGGCTACGGCGCGCCGTGGAACGACCGGCGGCAGGCCGTGCTGACGCAGGTAAATCAACTGCGCCGCCGGGTGCGGGAGCCGCTGGAGCGTCTGGCGGCGGGCTTGAAGGCCGGGGAGACGGCCCGGGACTATGTAGAGGCCCTGTACGGTTTCATGGAGGAGCTGAAACTGGAAACGGCCCTGACGGAGCGGATGCACGCCCAGGCGGAGGCGGGCCGGATGCAGGAGGCGGAGGAGACCGCTCAGCTTTGGGAGATCCTCTGCGGTGTGCTGGATCAGTTTGTGGAAATTTTAGGGGAAGAACACTTGGAACAGAGCGAGTTTGAGCGGCTGTTCCGACTGGTGCTGACCCAGTACAGCGTGGGTACCATCCCCGTGGCGCTGGATCAGGTGTCCGTCAGTGAGATCACCCGGAATGACCGGCATACCACAAGCTACCTCTTTTTGCTGGGAGCCAATGACCACGTGCTGCCGGACCCCGGTCAGAGCGGCGGCCTGCTGAACGAGGATGACCGTCAGGCGCTGGCCCTCCGGGGCGTCGAGCTGGCCCCCACCGGCATGGAACGGATGGGCATTGAACTGCAAAACCTCTACGCCGCGCTTGCCCAGCCCACGGCGGGCCTGACGGTGAGCTATCCGGTGACGGATGTTTCCGGCAGCGAACTGCGCCCCGCGTTTGTGGTGGAGCGGCTGCGGAAACTATTCCCGAAGCTGTGTGTGGAACACGAGCGAGCTGACAAGGCATATCGCCTGTCAGCCGTTGAACCTGCGCTGGAAATGGCGGGACAGGACCCCGACGGCCCCCTGTGGCGATATTTTCAGCAGGAGCCGGACTGTGCCCGGCATTTAAGCGCCATGGAGCGGGCCGCCGCGGCCCGACGGGGCAGTCTGTCTCCCGCCGCAGTCCGGGCCATTTACGGAGAGCGGGTTTCCATGACCGCCTCCCGGCTGGAACGGATGCGCTCCTGCCACTTCGCCTACTTCATGGAGTACGGTCTGCGGGCCAAATCCCGGGAACCGGCCTCCTTCGACGCGCCCCAGATCGGCACGTTTCTCCACTATCTGCTGGAAAACGTCACCCGGGACGTGCTGGGACAGGGCGGCTTTGCCGCGGTGGACAACGAGGAACTTCACCGCCTGACCCGACAATATATCGACCAATATGCGGAACAGGAGCTGCACAATTTCCAGAACCGTACCCCCCGGTTCCGGTATCTGTTCAACCGTCTGCGGACCAACGCCTACGCTATCATTGACCAGGTGGCGGAGGAACTGCGCCACTCGGATTTTGTCCCCATGGCCTTCGAACTGGGGTTCGGAGGGAAGGACGGAACACTGCCCGCCGTCACCATTTCCCGTCCGGACGGGGAACTGCGGGTAGGCGGCAAGGTGGACCGGGTGGACGGCTGGATCAAGGACGATAAGCTGTACCTCCGGGTGGTGGACTACAAATCCGGCAAGAAGAAATTCGATCTGGCCAACGTCCGCATGGGACTGGATATTCAGATGCTGCTGTACCTCTTTGCCCTGCAAAAGGAGGGGGCGGAATTTTTCGGAAAAGAGATCGAACCGGCGGGCGTGCTGTATCTCCCCGCACGGGACGAGATTTTGCCGGCGGAGCGGGGCATCTCTCAGGAAGCTCTGCAAAAGGAGCGGGAAAAGACACTGAAGCGCTCCGGACTTCTCTTGGAGGACCCGGCGGTGTTACAGGCCATGGAGCATGAGGCCCTGACGGAGCCCCATTATCTGCCGCTGCGGGTCGGCAAGGACGGAAATCTCTCCGGGAGCCTCGCCTCCGCCGCCCGGCTGGGGAAGCTGGGCACGTATGTGGACAAATTGCTGGGCCAGATCTCCGACGAGCTGCGCAGCGGCAACATCGACGCGGATCCCTGCTGCCACAGCGAGGAGGACAGCCAGTGCCGTTTCTGCGACTGGGTCTCCGCCTGTCAGTTCCGCGATGGACGGGACCGGGACCGTCTGCGGTACATCCTGCCGGTAAAACCGGAGGAATTTTGGAAAGAACTTGAGGAAGGAGGCGGTGACTCATGGCAAAGCTGAAACTGACGGAGCAGCAGCAAGCGGCGGTGGAGAACCGGGGCGGCAGCCTGCTGGTGTCTGCCGCCGCCGGGTCCGGCAAGACGAAGGTGCTGGTGGAGCGGCTGTTCCGATACGTGACGGAGGACCACTGCCATATCGATGATTTTCTCATCATCACCTACACGAAGGCTGCCGCCGCCGAGCTGCGGAGCAAGATCGCCGCCGAACTGTCCAAACGGATGGCGGAGACCCCGGAGGACCGACACCTCCGCAGCCAGCTTTTGCGGGCGTATCAGGCGGACATCAAGACCGTGGACGCCTTCTGCACGGCACTGCTGCGGGAGAACACCCATCTTCTGGCACAGGAGGGAGAGCGCTATACCCTGACGCCGGATTTCCGGGTGCTGGACGAAAATGACGCAAAGCTCCTGCGCCAGCGGGTGCTGACCCGGGTACTGGAGCGGTTTTACGAGGAACTGGACGAGGGCGGCGCCCTGCTGGCGGATACGCTGGGCGCGGGCCGGGATGACAGCGCCCTGGAGGATCTGGTGCTGGAAACCTACGAAAAGCTGCAAAGTCACGCCGATCCTGAACACTGGCTCGCGGAAAATCGGACGATCTGGGAAAATCGGAGCGGGGACTTCGACGAAACGCCCTACGCCGCCGAGCTGCTGGCGGTCATCCGCCGAAAGGGCTTTCACCACATGGAAGCGCTGCGGCGAGCGGGACAGTCCACCGTGGGCGGGGATCTCTATAAGGGATACGGCGAAAAATTTCTGCGGGCCAGCCGCAGCTTCGCACCCTTGGCGGCAGCACAGAACTGGGAAGCCGCCCGCATTTCTCTGGATGGACTGGAATTTCCCCGGCTCACCACGCCGAAGGGAATGACCGAGGACCCGGAGGTCGTGAGACTGAAGGGGCTGTGGGAGAACGCCAAAACTGCCGCCAAAAAGCTGGCTCCCATGCTGGCGGTCAGCGATACGGAGGCCATGGAGGACCTTCAGACCATGGCCCCTGCCATGACAGCCCTTTTGAAGCTGACGGCGGACTTTTCCGACGCTTACCGGACGGAAAAGCTGCGGATGAACTGCGCCGACTTCTCCGATCAGGAGCATCTGGCCCTTCGCCTGCTGGTGGAGCGGAACGGCGCGCCTACGGAACTGGGCCGTCAGGTGGCGGGCCGCTACCGGGAGATCCTGGTGGACGAATATCAGGATACCAACGAGGTGCAGAACGCCATTTTCCGGGCAGTGTCCCGTGAAGGCAAAAACCTCTTTACTGTAGGGGACGTAAAGCAGAGTATTTACCGGTTCCGGTTGGCGGACCCTACGATTTTTCTTGACAAGTACCGCCGCTTCACACCTGCTGAAAATGCGGCGGATGGGGAGAACCGCAAAATTTTGCTGTCCAAAAACTTCCGCTCTCGGGGAGAGATTTTGGACGCGGCCAATTTCGTCTTCTCCAACATCCTGTCGGCGGACATGGGAGAGATGGAATACGGCGAGGACGAGTCCCTCCACTTCGGCGCGGAGTACTACCCGCCCCGGAAGGACTGCGAGACGGAATTCCACCTCATCTCCGCCCATCAGAAGTCGGCGGCAAATGACCGCCCGGTGAAACGGCTGCTGGCGGAGGCCCGGTTCACGGCGCAGCGTATCCGTCAGCTTCTGGATGAGGGCTATCCCGTCACCGGGGAGGACGGCACGCTGCGGCCCTGCCGCCCGGAGGACATCGTGATCCTGATGCGCTCTCCGGGGAGCCGGTCCGCCGCCTTCGCCCAAGCGCTGGCGGAGCGGGATGTGCCCTGCTCCTTTGAGGAAAGCGGCGATTTCTACCAGACCCCGGAGATCTCTGTCACGCTGGCCCTGTTGGAGATCGTCGACAATCCCCGGCAGGATGTGCCGCTGATCGCCGTGCTCCGCTCCCCGGTGTTCGGCTTTACGCCGGACCGTCTGGCGGAGATCCGCAGCCGTGACCGGGAGGGAGACTTCTATGACGCTCTGCTGGCGGACGGCGGCGAGGACGTACAAGCGTTCCTGACAACGCTGACCGGACTGCGGGACGCGGCGGCAGACATGAACGTGTGCCGCCTGCTGTGGCATATCTACAATACGCTGCATCTGCCGGGTATCTTCGGCGCTATGGACGAGGGCGGCGTCCGGCAGGAAAATCTGGTGGCCCTGACCCGCCACGCCGAGCGCTTTGAGAGCAGCGGCTACCGGGGGCTGTTCGCCTTCATCACACAGCTCCGGCGGCTCATTGACGCCGGGCAGGCTCCCGCCGTGAAAACCGCTGGGGGGAGCGGCGGCGTTCAGATGATGAGTATTCACAAATCCAAGGGCCTGGAATTTCCCATCGTGTTCCTCTGCGATTTGGAGCACGCCTTTTCACGGCAGGATTTCGATACGCCGGTGCTGGTGCACCCGGCACTGGGCCTTGGCCCTCTGTGCATCGACCTGAAGCGGAAGATCCGCTATCCCACCATGGCCCGGCTGGCGCTGGAAGAAAAGCTTCGCCGTGAAAATCTTGCGGAGGAACAGCGGATCCTGTATGTGGCCATGACCCGGCCAAAGGAAAAGCTGATTTTGGTAGACGCGCTGTACGGCGCGGAAAAGCGCCTTCAAAAGCTGACCGCCGCTGCGGCCTGTCCCGTGATGCCGGAGGTGGTGGCGGAGGGGAAGTGCTTCGGAGATTGGATCTTACTGCCGCTGCTGTGCCGCCCGGAGGCCGCGCCTTTGCGGGATATGGCCGGGGTGATGGCGGGCGGTCTGTATACCGGTGATACCGCCCCATGGCAGGTGTTCATCCATGACGGCGATGACTTCGGATGGGCGCCGGGAGCGGCCGTGTCCGACACGGAGAAAGATGCAGGAGAAACGCTCTTTGACCCGGCGCTGTTGACCTTCCGGTATCCCTATCAGCGGGAAACAACTCTCCCCGCCAAGCTCACCGCCACGCAGCTAAAGGGCCGGGCGCTGGATCAGGAGATCGCGGAAGATGCCTACCACACGCCCTATATCCGGCCCCTTGTCCAGCCCAAATTCCGCCGGGAGAAAAAGGGACTGACACCGGCGGAGCGGGGCACCGCCACCCATCTTGTCTTGCAGTATCTGGATCTGCAAAATTCGGATGTGCCCGGACAGGTGGAAAAGCTGCGGCTGGAGGCCAAGCTGACGGCGGAGCAGGCGGCGGCTGTGGACGTTCCCGCTCTGCGGCGCTTTCTGGAATCCCCGCTGGCTGAGGAAATGCGGCAGGCGGAAACGGCGGCGCGGGAGTATCGGTTCACGGTGCTGATGCCGGCCCGGGATTATGACCCGGCAGCCGCGGAGGAGGACAGCATCCTGCTGCAAGGTGTGGTGGATTGCTGGTTTGAAACGCCGGAGGGCATCACGGTGGTGGACTTTAAGACCGACTTCGTACAGACGGAGGAAGATGTGGCACAGCACGCGGAGCTGTACCGGGGCCAGCTGGCGGCGTACTCTCTGGCGCTGGAACGGGTGCTGGAAAAGGCGGTGACACGGAAGGCGCTGTACTTCCTGCAAGCCGGGAAAACCGTGGAAATCTCGTGATTTCAAGCTTTTTCGCAAAAACCGGAAAAAATGCTTGCAATCTGTGTTCCGATGTGATATGCTTATTTAGCTTTTGTGGGGTGAAAGCTCCATAGAGGTAGTTTTGTACCAGAAAGAGGTGAACGAGAGCAATGAAGGAAGGAATCCATCCCAATTATCAGCAGACTACGATTACTTGCGCCTGCGGTAATGTGATTGAGACAGGTTCTACCAAGAGTGATATCAAGGTGGAAGTCTGCTCGAAGTGTCACCCCTTCTTCACTGGCAAGCAGAAGCTGGTTGATACCGGCGGACGCGTGGCCAAGTTCAACAAGAAGTTCGGCCTGAACAAGTAAGCCTGTACACTTCGTCACATCCAGCAGTGGTCTGCATCCGCAGACCACTGCTTTTTTATTGCATTTTTTCAAAATTCGGATATACTGGACACATCAATGAAATGGGAAACCCATTTGACACGGGGCCTCCCAAACGCAAGGAGAGACACATTTGTTACCGAAAAAGGAAGAAATTCGAGATAAAGTTGTATTGGTGGGCCTGAACTCCCCGGTTTTGCGGGAGGACAGTGCCACCGAGGAAAGTATGGACGAGCTGTCCGCTCTGGTGGAGACCGCCGGCGGCGAGACTGCCGGCATCGTTCTCCAGAACCGGCCCACGCCGGATCCTCGCACCTTCATCGGGGAGGGCAAGGTGGCGGAGGTGCAGCTTTACGTTGAAAATGTAGGCGCTACCATGGTCATTTTCGATAATGACCTTTCCCCCTCCCAGCAGCGGGTGCTGACGGAGCTGCTGGGCGTTCAGGTGTTGGACCGCTGCGGCCTGATCCTGGATATTTTCGCTCAGCGGGCAAAAACCAAGGAGGGCCGCTTGCAGGTGGAGCTGGCCCAGTACCGCTATCTGCTGCCCCGGCTGATCGGTATGTGGAGCCATCTGGAGCGTCAGGGCGGCACCAGCGGCAAGGGACCCATCGGCTCTAAAGGCCCCGGCGAAACGCAGTTGGAAACAGACCGCCGTCTGATCAACAAGAAGATCGACAAGATCCGGGCAGATCTGGAAGAGGTACGTCGTGTCCGGGCCACCCAGCGACAGCAGCGGCAGAAGAACGAGATCCCGGTGGTGGCCATCGTTGGCTATACCAATGCGGGCAAATCTACCTTGCTGAACCAGCTTACCGGCGCTGCGATCCCGGCCAATAACCGGCTGTTCGACACGCTGGACACCACCAGCCGCCTGCTGACGGTCAGCGATACCATGGATGTGGTGGTGTCCGATACCGTTGGCTTCATCCGCAAGCTGCCCCATCAGCTGGTGGAGGCGTTCAAGGCCACACTGGAGGAATTGGAGTACGCAGATCTGCTGCTCCATGTTATCGACGTGTCCAACACGGAATGGCAGCATCAGGCGGAGGTCGTGGAGAAGCTGATCGTGGAACTGGGAGCCAATGAGATCCCCCGCATCGACGTATTCAATAAGTGCGACCGTGTGGAGGCCGGTGACCTGCGGCCCCACGGCGCTGACATCTGCTCCATCTCCGCCCGGACCGGTGAGGGCGTGGACCGTCTGCTGGAAATGATCGACCGGCGGCTGGACAAGGGCACCCGCCGGGTGACCATCCACCTGCCGTATGACAAGGGCAGCCTGCTGGATATGCTGTACCGGGAGGCCAAGGTGGAATCCGTGGAATACAGCGAGACCATTGACATTGTGGCGGTGTGCCCGCCCAAGGTGCTGGGCCAGATCGGAGACTATACCCAGGACTGGACGCCGCCGAAAGAGGACTGGGAATGATCACGCTGAAAACGCGGCGGCTGCTCCTCGCCCCCTGGCGGGAGGAGGATGCCGAGGCATTGTACGCTCTGGCGTCGGACCCGGAGATCGGACCCATGTGCGGCTGGGAACCCCATGGAAGCGTGGAGGAAAGCCGGGAGGTCATCCGGGATGTGTTCAGCGCGCCGGAGGTCTGCGCGATTCTCAGCAGAGAGAGCGGCGCACTGCTGGGAGCGGTGGGCCTTCAGCCGTCATCGGAGATTTTTCCGGAGCTTTCTGCCACAGAGCAGCGGGAGATGGGCTATTGGCTGGGACGGCCGTATTGGGGCCATGGCGTTATGACGGAGGCTGCAACAGAACTGCTGCGCTTCGGCTTTGAGACGCTGGGGCTGGAAGCCGTCTGGTGCTCGCATTATGACTGGAACAGCCGGTCTCGTCGGGTCATTGAGAAGTGCGGCTTCCGCTATCAGTTCACGAAAGAGACAACGAATGTCATCGGAATGACCAACAAAACGGTGTTTTACGCCTTGAAAAAGGAAGAATGGCTGGCTTTTTCCGGTGAAAAGGAGTTTGCATGACGGAGTACATCGTCCCCTATCAGGACGCCGAGAGCGAGTTTACGGAAAAGCGCTCCCGCTTCATCACCCACCTCTACAAGGTGGGGACGGAGGCGGAGGCCCGGGCCCGCATCGAGGAAATGAAAAAGAAATACTATGACGCCCGGCACAACTGCTGGTGCTACCTCCTGCAAGAGGGCGGCGTGGTCCGCTATTCCGATGACGGCGAGCCGCAGGGCACGGCGGGCCAGCCCATGCTGAACGTGTTCCAGCGGGAGGAGGTCACCAACGTGTGCTGCGTGGTGACCCGGTACTTCGGCGGCGTACTGCTGGGAGCCGGGGGGCTGACCAGAGCCTACACCAAGGGAGCCGCTGATGCGCTGACCGCCGCCGGGATCGCCCGGATGGGGCTTTGGACGCTATGGGACGTGCCCTGCACTTATCCGCTGCTGGAGCGGATGAAGCTGGAGGTGGCCGCCACCGGCGGCGTGGTCCGGGATGCGGAATACGGCGCGGACATCACCCTCCGGACGGCATTTCCCGCCGGGGCTGCGGAAACGTTCCAGCTCCGGCTGACGGAGCTTTCCGCCGGGAGTCTGACCATGACGGTGGCAGGGGAGGAGTTTTTGCCGGGACCCCGGGAGGAAGCAAACTGACAACCGTTCCTTGACTTTTCGACGTTTCGGCTGAAAACGCCGGATTTTCCTTGCATTTTCTCCATAGCTTCTGTATAATGCCAATTTATGATAGATTTTTTCAGGAAGGACTGACAGCAATGGCTGACGAGATCAAGACCACGGCGGCGGAGGCCCCCGAAAGCCGCAATTTCATCCACACGTTTATTGAGGAGGATATTGCCCAGGGCGGACAGTTTGAAGGCATGACCGTCCATACCCGGTTTCCGCCGGAGCCCAACGGCTATCTGCATATCGGCCACTGCAAGGCCCTGACCATCGACTTCGGTACCGCTGAGAAGTTTGGCGGATTGTGCAACCTGCGGATGGATGACACCAACCCCACCAAAGAGGACGAGGAGTTCGTGGAGGCCATCAAGGAGGACATCCACTGGCTTGGCTTCGACTGGGGTGACCGCTTCTTCTACGGCTCCGACTATTTTGAGGAGGATTACCGTCAGGCGGTGGGCCTCATCAAAAAGGGCCTTGCCTATGTGTGCCAGCTGTCTCCCGAGGAGTTCCGTGCCCACCGGGGCGACATCGGCGTTCCTGCCACGTCTCCCTACCGGGACCGTCCCGTGGAGGAGAGTCTGGACCTGTTTGCCCGGATGCGGGCAGGGGAGTTCCCCAACGGTTCCATGACCCTGCGGGCCAAGATCGACCTGGCCAGCGGCAACTTCAATATGCGTGACCCCGTTATCTACCGGATCAACCACATGCACCATCACCGTCAGGGGGACAAGTGGTGCATCTATCCCATGTATGACTTCGCCCATCCCATTCAGGACGCACTGGAGGGCATTACCCACAGCCTGTGCTCTCTGGAATTTGAGGCCCACCGTCCCCTGTACAACTGGGTCATCGAGCATTGCGACCTGCCTGCCCATCCCCGTCAGATCGAGTTCGCCCGTCTTGGCATCGACCACACGGTCATGAGCAAGCGCAAGCTCCGCAAACTGGTGGAGGAAGGCCGGGTCTCCGGCTGGGACGATCCCCGGATGCCCACCCTCTGCGGCCTGCGCCGCCGGGGCTACACCGCCCGGTCCATCCGTAATTTCTGTGACCGCATCGGCGTGGCCAAGTCTGCCAACGTGGTGGAATACGGCTTCCTGGAGCACTGCCTCCGGGAGGATCTGAACGAGACCGCCCAGCGGGTGATGGCTGTTCTGCGGCCCATCAAGCTGACCATCACCAACTATCCCGCCGGTAAGACGGAGACCGTCACCGTGGAGAACAATCCGCTGGACCCCTCTGCCGGGACCCGGGAAGTACCTTTCTCCGGCAGCCTGTGGATCGAGGCCGATGACTTTATGGCTGAGCCGATCCCCAAGTACAAGCGTCTGACTCCCAACGGCCCGGAGTGCCGTTTGAAGGGTGCGTATCTCATCAAGTGCGTCGGCTATGAGACGGATGAAAACGGTAATGTGACCGAGATCGCTGCCGAGTATGACCCCGACAGCCGGGGCGGTGACCCCGCCGACGGCCGGAAGGTGAAGGGCGCGACCATTCATTGGGTGGACGCCGCCACCGCCGTGGACGCCGAGGTGCGGCTCTATGACAACCTGTTCACCGACGCCAATCCCGACGCCGCCGACAAGGACTTCATCGAGTGCCTGAACCCCGGCTCTCTGGAGGTCCTGACGGACTGCAAGGTGGAAGCTGGCCTGGCCGCCGCCGCGGACCGCTACGCTGAAAACCACGAGGGCGGAAAGACGGCTCCCGCCTACCAGTTCATGCGTCTGGGCTACTTCTGCCTGGATAACAAGGATACCAAGACGGGCCATCCGGTGTTCAACCGCAGCGTCAGCCTGAAGGATAGCTTCAAAAAGTAAGCCAAATAAAAGGTCTGTCCCGATTTCGGGGCAGACCTTTTTTGCTCAGTCGATCTTCAGGGGCTTTTTCAGGTTGTAGAAGGTGAAGGTACCGGTGCCATCCAGATTTCCGTCCTGATCCGTGATCCGGATGTCGAATACGCAGACGGTGCCGCCGTGCTTGGCCTCCCGGGCCTCAGCGGTCAGAACATCGCCTGCCTTGGCTGCACGCATGAAATTGTACTGGGCGTTCAGCGTCACCGCCTGTCCGCCGTAAGCCGCCATGGCGGAGCCGGCGGCATTGTCCGCCATGGAGAAGAACAGGCCGCCATGGGCTACGTCCACGGGGTTCAGATCGTCCTCCGTTACGGTCTTGACCACCTTGGCATAGCCGGGGGACAGCTCCGTTACCGTGATGCCGATACGCTGGCAGAAGCGGTTGCGGGCGTTGCGGTATTCCAGAATTTTTTGCATATCCATTTGCAGGAACTCCTCAACATGATTTTGCCCCATTTTACACGCTTTGACAGAAAAGGTCAAACGAAAACAGAAGAAAATGCTCAAAAACCGTTTCGTTTCGCTTGCAACCGCGCGGTGGAATACAGAATTGACCGCCGGAGCAGCGCTCCGGCGGTTTTTCTCCTATAAGTGCTTGCGGATGGTGTTGATAGCCCCTTTTTCCAACCGGCTCACCTGCGCCTGAGAGATGCCCACCTCGGCGGAGACCTCCATCTGGGTCTTGCCCTCGTAGAACCGCAGGGACAGGATGCGCCGCTCCCGTGGGTCCAGCAGCTTCATGGCATCCTTCAAGGCGATGCGCTCCGTCCAGCGCTCATCTGTGTTTTTCGTGTCGCTGACCTGATCCATGACGCAGATGGCGTCGCCGCCGCTGTCATAGATCGGCTCGTACAGAGAGACCGGGTCCACGATGGCGTCCATGGCAAAGACAACCTCCTCCCGAGGAATATCCAGCACCTTGGCGATCTCCTCCACCGTCGGCTCTTTCTGGTTTTCCGCCATGAGGTGTTCCCGGGCCTGCAAGACCCGGTAGGCGGTGTCCCGCATGGAGCGGGAAACCCGGATGGCGCTGTTGTCCCGGAGGTAGCGGCGAATCTCGCCTACGATCATGGGCACACCGTAGGTAGAAAACTTTACCGGCTGAGAAATATCGAAATTGTCAATGGCCTTGATGAGCCCTACGCAGCCAACCTGAAACAGATCGTCCACGCTTTCACCTCGCCCCGCGAACCGCTGGATCACCGACAGCACCAGCCGCAGATTCCCCTCGATCAGCTCTTCACGGGCCTGCCGGTCCCCGGCCTTGCTGCGGCGGAGCAGCTCCATGGTCTCACTGCTTTTCAGGACCTTCAGCTTTGCCGTGTTGACCCCCGCAATCTCCACTTTCCCCTGCATATATCCGCCTCCTGCCGTTAAGCTCGACGGAGTCAGTATGCCCCTGCCGCGTTTTTCCTATACGGGAGGTTTTTGCCGATTCCGGCGGCATAGGACAGTCCCAGATCGGCATACCATTTTTTGAAAGGGGGCGGCGTAGATGCGAATACGGGAACTGCGGCGAAAAGAGGTCATCAACATTACGGACGGCGGACGGCTGGGCTTTGTGGGGGACGTGGACCTCCGGATGCCGGACGGCCAGACGGCAGCCCTGATCGTCTACGGTCCCGCCCGTTTTTTCGGGCTGTTCGGCAGGGGAGAGGAGTACTACGTCCCGTGGGACAGCATCCAGCGGATCGGGGATGACATCATCCTCATCGACAAGCCCGCCCAGCACCGAGACCCGGCGCTGGAACGCCGCCGGCGGAAAAAATTCTGATAAAAAACAGCTCAACGTGGAATTTTCGGAGAAACGCCGAAAATTTCACGTATTTTTTGGAAATAATTCTTGCAATCCGTTTCACATTGTGCTATGATAATTCAGCATTCCGCATGGCTGCGGACTCTTTGTTTGTGCCCATTTGTAAAAAAACGGGTTAGCAGAGGGGAGGAAACAGCCAGAGGTACAAACTAAATTTTTGGAGGAAATCAAACTATGGCAAGTGTCGTATCCATGAAGTCCCTGCTGGAGGCAGGCGTCCATTTCGGTCACCAGACCCGTCGCTGGAACCCCAAGATGGCTCCCTATATC
>OLSX01000505.1_pt1 | contig 39926 bp, 31 predicted proteins | sample 1673141 | NCBI WGS metagenome assembly OLSX01 (sample SAMEA3136759, study PRJEB25190) | human gut metagenome | biome: human gut; feature: human-associated habitat; material: faeces | place: Austria | collected 2013 | reverse complement strand
GCCGCCCGGCGGGGTCCTGCGCGTTCGACCATGCGGAAACGCGCCGTTTTTTGTTTGAAATAGCGAAACACCCCGTTGCAATCGCGTCCGGCTGCTGGTATAATGCAAGCAGAAAGGAAGCCTTTCGGCTTTGTTTTCCCGAACGCTGTTTTCTTTGGAGAATAACCATGCGATATAAGAAATTATTTGTCCTTCTGCTGGCGCTGGCGCTTTTGTGCGGAAGCCTGTCCGGCTGCGCGTCTGAGCGGCAGACGGCCCCGGCAGAGCCGACCGTTCCGTTCACCGACTCGCTTGGCCGAACCGTCGACATCCCTGAAACGCTCACGCGCGTGGCCCCCAGCGGTACGGTCGCGTCGATGTTTCTGGCGACCATCGCGCCCGAATATATGACGACCATCAACGCAACGCCGTCGTCCAGCCAGTACAAATATCTCGACCCGCGCCTGATCGATCTGCCGACGACCGGCCAGATGTACGGCAGCAAGTCGACGCTGAATCTGGAATCCATTCTGACCTCCGGCGCGCAGGTCGTGATTGATCTGGGCGACAAAAAGGACAACATGGTCGCCGATCTGGACGCGCTGCAAAGGCAGATCGGGATGCCCGTGATCTTCATCGAGGCAGATCTTCCGCATATGGCCGAGGCATACCGGACGCTCGGAAAAATCCTGAGCGGCAAGGAGGCGCGCGGCGAAGAACTGGCGGCATTCGTCGACGAGACTGTCTCGCTGGCGGAGGAAAACGCCGCGAAAATTCAGGATTCCGAGCGCATTTCCGTCCTGTACACCTCCGGCTCGTCCGGCCTCAATACAAACGCGAAAGGCTCCATTCAGGCGCAGGTACTCGACCTCATGGGCATTGAAAATGCCGCCGTGGTCGAAGACGTCAGCAATAAGGGCGGCGGCAATCCCATCAATCTCGAACAGCTTTACCGCTTTGACCCGGACGTGATTTTATTTACAGCAGGCAGCACTTACTCGACTGCGGCAGACGACGAGGCGTGGCAGCCGCTGCGCGCGATCGAAGCCGGACGGTATTACGAGATTCCATCCATGCCCTACAACTGGCTTTCCAATCCCCCGAGTCTTAATATGCTGCTGGGCGTATGGTGGCTTGGAAATCTTCTGTATCCGCAGTATTATGCCTATGATATGGTAGAAAAGACACAGGAAATGTTCAGGCTGCTCTGGAATTACGACTTAACTGCGGAGGACGCGCGGGCCATGCTTGCCAATTCCACGCTGAAGGGAGCGTCATGAAACGGCTTCTGACACGGGGCGCGCTGCTGCTCCTGCTGTGCGCGCTGCCGGCCGCTTCCGGCTTCGCGGATGTCAAGGCCGAGGCAGTCTGCCAGCAGGACGTTCTGTTCTGCACGGATGAGGGACTGATGACCGGAACCGGCAGAAATACCTTCTCTCCGGACAGGCCCATGACCCGCGCCATGCTCGTGACTGTCCTCTACCGTCTTGCGGGCAGCCCCGAAGTGACTGAGAAGGCCGCGTTCACCGACGTTGCCTCCGGCAGCTATTATGAAGCAGCCATCCTGAACCGCTTCACCGCTTCGCAGAGCGAAAAGGCATAAGCATCCATCTTTCCTGTCTCCCGGCCGTTTGGCCGGGAGACAATTTTTCTGCGGTTTTCCTTGAAAAGCGGTAAAAAAACGAATATAGTTGATAGGGATAGGACGCACACAAGGCTTCCCTTTGGATGCCGCCATACCATTTTCCGGCGATTTGAACCTGAGGTATTATGATATGAAAATTCTGATCATTGAAGACGAGATCCTGCTTGCGGACTCTCTCCGGGCCATGCTGGAGGGGAAGGGATTTTCCGTCGAGGCGGTGCATGACGGCGAGACGGGGGCAGAATATGCCGAGACGGGCGTATATGATCTGCTCATTCTCGACGTGATGATGCCGGGCATGGACGGCTATCAGGTCGCGCGGCAGGTGCGCGCGAAGCGTTGCGGAACGCCGATCCTGATGCTGACGGCAAAGTCGTCGCTCGAAGACCGCATCGAGGGGCTGAACGCGGGCGCGGATTATTATCTCACGAAGCCCTTTGACGCGCGGGAGCTGCTGGCCTGCGTCGGTGCGCTGCTCCGGCGGCAGGGTGCGGAGGTCAACGCGCTCTCGTTCGGCAACACGACGCTCGATCTGGCGTCCGGGACACTGATCTGCGGGCAGCGGCAGCTGCGGCTATCGGCGCGGGAATTCGACGTGATGCGGTATCTTTTGCAGACAAAGGGGCAGAATGTGTCCAAGGAGGCCATTTTGTCCAAGGTCTGGGGCTTTGATTCCAACGCGGTAGAAAACCATGTGGAGGTCTATGTCGGCTTCCTGCGCAAAAAGCTTGCGGCCATCGGCTCGAACGTGCGCATTGAGGCCGTGCGGCGGCTGGGCTATCATCTGGAGGTGGGCGAGGTATGCTGAAAAAGCTGCGTCTGAAGATCATTCTTGCGATCGTGCTGGTCGCCGCCGTGATGCTCGGCGCGATCCTCGGCCTTTTCTATACGCTGACGAAGCAGAATCTGCGCACCCAGTCGATCAGCATGATGCAGGCAATCGCGGCCGACCCCTTCGCGCCTGTCCAGCCGGAGCGCGAACCGCAGCAGGTGCGCCTGCCGTATTTCGTGCTGCAGACCGACGCGTTCGGCAATCTGGTCGCCATCGGCTCAAGCGATTACGATCTGACCGACCGGACGTTTCTGCGGATGGTCGCCGCCGCGGCGCAGGCCTCACGGGACGCCATCGGCGAGATCCCGGAATACAGCCTGCGCTACTGCCGCGTGACCGGCAGCGTGATCTTTGCAGACATTTCCAGTGAACAGCAGACGCTGCGCACGCTTTTGAAGACCGGCGCGCTGCTCGTCGCGCTCGGCCTGCTTGCCTTTTTCGGCCTTGCTGTGCTGCTCGCGCGCAGTGCGGTCCGGCCAGTGGAGGAAGCGTGGCGGCAGCAGAAGCAGTTTGTCGCCGACGCGTCGCACGAGCTGAAAACGCCGCTGACCGTCATTCTGACAAACACGGAGCTGCTGCAAAGCCCGGATTATGACACGGCGCAGAAGCAGACCTTCCTTTCCGGCATCGACGCCATGGCGAAGCAGATGCGCGCGCTGGTCGAGCGGCTGCTGGAGCTGGCGCGGGCCGAGAATGAACAGGCGTCGCGTGCATTCACGCCATGCGATCTCAGTCAGATCACTGAGAGCAGCGCGCTGCTGTTCGAGGCCGCGCTGTTTGAACGCGGTCTGACGCTGCAGACCGAACTGGAGCCGGACATCACCGTCAGCGGCGATGAACGCCAGCTCAGCCAGCTCGTGGAGATCTATCTCGACAACGCCCGGAAGTACGCCTCCGGCGGCACGGTCACCGTCCGGCTGTTCCGGTGCGGGAAGAACCGCTGCCGCCTGTCCGTCTCAAACGAGGGCGAGGCGCTTTCCCCGCAGGCGCTGCGGCAGATCTTTGACCGCTTTTCCCGCACAGACGCCGCGCGGACGCGCGACGGCAGCTTCGGCCTCGGCCTTTCCATCGCGCAGGCCATCGCGCAGGCGCACGGCGGCAGCGTCTGGGCAGAGAGCGACGGCGGCGTCAACACCTTCTTTGCCGAGCTGCCGGTGCTGTCCGGGCATGAAAAGCGCCAAGAGACGGCAAAAAAGGGTATATGATTTTATGCAGAGCGCCGGTACGCCTCCGGTTGCAAAACGGCGAAAAAGGTGATATATTAGAAATGATATAAATTAGAAGGTGGTACAGCTATGAACACACAGCATTTGCAGTATATCATCGAGATCGAACGCACCCGGTCGATCTCGCAGGCGGCGGAGAACCTGTTTATCGGCCAGCCGAATCTCAGCCGCATCCTGCACGATGTAGAGCAGATGCTGGGCTTCCGCATTTTTGAGCGCTCCACGCGCGGCGTCCGGCCCACGACGCGCGGCACGATCTTTCTGCAGCACGCAAAGTCCATCCTGCGCGAGACGGAGGCCATTGAGGCCCTCGGTCCCAAGCGGGCCGTGGCGAACCGGCTGCGCGTGTGCATCCCGCGCTCGGCGGCCATGCTGGATCTGACGGCGCAGTATCTGGCCGGACTGCCGCAGGCAGAGCCGGTCGACGCGGTCATCCGCGAATGCCACGCGCGCACGGCGCTCGAAACGCTTGCAAGCGGCGAGACGGAGATCGGCGTGATCCGCTTCCGCTCGGAATACCGCGATTATTTTGACGAGCAGACCAGCGCCCGCGGCCTGAGCTTCGAGCTTTTGAGCAAATACCACTACCTCGTCACCATGAACCAGTCACATCCGCTTGCCGGGCGCAGCTCCATTCTGCGCACGGAGCTTGACGGGCTGCCGGAGATCGTTCACGGGGACGTGTTCCGCGTACAGGGCAAGCCGGAGGAGCCGGTGCGGCGGAAGATCTACTGCGTCGACCGTCTGGCGCAGATGACGCTCCTCGAAACAATTCCGAATTCCTATATGCTGGCCCCCGCCATCCCGGAGCACTGCATCCAGCGCTGGAATCTTGTCCAGCTCCCGTGCAGCGACAACCAGAGTTTGTATCTCAACGCGCTGGTATATCATAAGCAATATGCAATGAGCGAGATCGAGGCCGGATTCGTGCAGTTTGTGCGGGAACACAAGGCATTTGTCTGATACTTCCCACAGGAACGGAATTAAACCAACATATCAAAAAGAATATATCTTTGCATAAAAAAGCATTGGTGCTTCCAGCATAATACCGATATAATTTTATCGCAATAACCGATAAAATTATATCGGTATATTTTGTTCGATTCAAATCTGAAATTGGGGGTTTTTGTGTATGAGCAAGATCACTGTTATCGGCGCGGGAAGCGTCGGCTCCACGATTGCGAACGACCTGATGATCCAGGGCACCGCATCTGAGATCGTCCTGATCGACGTCAATAAGCAGAAGGCCTTTGGCGAGGCCATGGATATCTATCAGGGTGCGCCGTTCTGTTCTCCGACGATCGTCCGCTCCGGCGACTATGACGCGGCCTCCGGCTCCGACATTGTCATCATCACCTCGGGTCTTCCCCGCAAGGCCGGACAGAGCCGACTGGAGCTGGCGCAGGCCAACGTCAACATCATCAAGGACATTGCCCCGCAGATCACAGCTGCCGCGCCGGACGCCATCTATATTATCGTATCGAACCCGGTCGACGTGCTGACGTATGTGTTCCACAAAATTTCCGGCGTTCCCGAGAGCCACATCATCGGCTCCGGCACCATCCTCGACACCAGCCGCCTGCAGTCGACGCTTGCAAAGCGCTTCTGCATCAGCCCGAAGAATGTCCACGCGCACGTCTACGGCGAGCACGGCGATTCCTCCTTCGTGCCCTGGAGCCTTGTGCACATCGCGAACAACCATATTGATTCCTATAAGGAGCATTCCCCCGACTGTGACCGCATCAAGTGGAACCAGGATTACGAGGAGATCGAGCAGTTCGTCAAGACCTCCGGCGCGCAGGTCATCAAGAACAAGGGCGCAACGTTCTATGCCGTCGCCATGTCGGTCTGCCACCTGTGCAAGTGTGTGCAGAGCACGGCCGGAACGGCTGTGACCGTCTCTACCATGATGCACGGCGAATACGGCGTGTCCGATGTCTGCCTGTCCACGCTCGCGCTGGTCGACAATCAGGGCGTGCGCGGCAAGATCCTCAACCAGCTGACCGACGGCGAGATCGACAAGCTCCGCGCCAGCGCGGAAAAGCTGAAGGAAGTCATCCGTCAGGTCGAGATTTGATATAAAAAAGGAGAAAAAACGATGGAATATCGCGTCGAACACGATTCCATGGGTGAGGTCCGCGTCCCGGCGGACAAATACTGGGGCGCACAGACCGAGCGCAGCCACAACAACTTCCCCATCGGCGTCGGCATCGAGACGATGCCCGCCGAGATCATCCATGCCTTCGGCATTCTCAAAAAGGCTGCTGCGCGCGCAAACCGCGCGCTGCGTCCCGAAAAAATGACCGAAGAAAAGCTTGCCGCCATCGAGCAGGCGGCGGACGAGGTCATTTCCGGCCAGCTTCTGGACAATTTCCCGCTCGTCGTCTGGCAGACCGGCTCCGGCACACAGTCGAACATGAACAGCAACGAGGTTATTGCCAACCGCGGCAATGAAATTGCGGGCAAAAAGCTGCTGCACCCGAACGATGATATCAATATGTCGCAGTCGTCCAACGACACATTCCCGACGGCCATGCACATCGCGGCGGTCTGCGCGCTTGAGGACAAGGTCATCCCCGCCATCGACACGCTGGTAACAACGTTCCGCCGTCTGGAGGCGGAAAACGAGGGCGTCGTCAAATCCGGCCGGACGCATCTGCAGGACGCCACCCCCATCTCCTTCCCGCAGGAGATCTCCGGCTGGAGATCGAGCCTGGAACGGGATCGGGAGCTGCTGCTCCTGGCCGTGAAGCCGCTCAAAGAGCTGGCGCTCGGCGGCACCGCCGTCGGCACGGGCCTCAACACGCCGAAGGGCTTCGATACAGCGGTCGCCGCTGAAATTGCGAAGCTGACGGGCAAGGACTTCAAAACGGCAGAGAATAAATTCCACGCGCTGACCAGCAAGGACGAGATCGTCTTCGCGCACGGCGCACTCAAGGCGCTGGCCGCCGATATGATGAAAATCGCAAACGACGTGCGCTGGCTGGCCTCCGGCCCGCGGGACGGCCTCGGCGAGATCTTCATTCCCGAAAACGAGCCTGGCTCGTCCATCATGCCCGGCAAGGTCAACCCTACCCAGTGCGAAGCCGTTACGATGGTCGCCGTGCAGGTCATGGGCAACGATGTGGCCGTGTCCATGGCCGCGTCGCAGGGCAATTTCGAGCTGAACGTGTTCATGCCGGTCTGCATCTATAATTTCCTGCAGTCGGCACGTCTGCTGGCCGAGTCCATCGTGTCGTTCAACGACCGCTGCGCCTGCGGCATCCGCGCCAACCGAGAGAAGATGGAGCACAATCTGCACAACTCCCTCATGCTCGTCACGGCGCTGAACCCGTACATCGGCTATGAAAACGCGGCGAAGACGGCTAAAAAAGCCTACAAGGAAAACATCTCCCTCAAGGAAGCCTGCGTGAGCCTCGGCTTTTTGACGGCGGAGCGCTTCGACGAGGTGTTCCACCCGGAGAACATGATCTGACGGGAGGACACGCAATGAATTACAGCTATTTCCCCGGCTGCACGCTCAGGACAAAGGGCGCGCAGCTGGACAGAGCCGGACGGCGCGCAGCGGAGAAGCTCGGCTTTTCGCTGTGCGAGATCCCGGAGTGGCAGTGCTGCGGCGCGGTGTATCCGCAGGCAAACGATGAAATTGCCACACGGCTTTCCTCCGTCCGAGCGCTCATGGCCGCGCGTGACGCGGGCCAGCCGCTGGTGTCCCTCTGTTCTGCCTGTCATCACGTTTTGAAGCGCGTGAACGGCGATATGCAGCACAATGAGGACATCCGCGTCAAGGTCAACAATTACTTAAAGCCGGAAACGCCCTACGAGGGTGAGACAAAGGTTCTGCACTATCTCGAAGTCCTGCGCGACGAGATCGGCTGGGATGCAGTCAAGGCAGCTGTCGTAAAGCCGCTTACGGGCAGGAAAATCGGCGCATATTACGGCTGTATGCTCCTGCGGCCCAGCCGCGAGATGCAGTTTGACGACCCGGAGAACCCGAAAATGCTGGAGGACTTCATCCGGGCCATCGGCGCGGAGCCTGTTATTTACGCACAGCGCAATGAATGCTGCGGCGGCTATATGGCGGTCGAGAACAGGTCCTACGCCGCAAAGCAGGCACAGAAGATCATGGACAACGCAAAGGCGCAGGGCGCGGAGCTTCTGATCACGGCCTGTCCCCTGTGCAGCTATAATCTGCTGCACAACACGGACGGCGCGCTGCCTGTCGTTTATTTCACGGAGCTTCTGGCCGAAGCGCTCGGCTGCGGGGAGGAGGACGCATGAACAACCAGAACATGATCGAAACCGTCACCCGCATTTCCGGCGTAAACCCCAGAAAGTGTATGCGCTGCGGCAAATGCTCGGCGAGCTGTCCGGCGTATGACGAGATGGAATACCATCCGCATCAGTTTGTCTCCATGGTCGAAAACGGCCGAATTGAGGAGCTGCTTTCCTCGAAGGGCATCTACACCTGTCTGAGCTGCTTTGCCTGCGTCGAGCGCTGTCCCCGAAACGTCGAGCCTGCAAAACTCATTGAGGCCGTGCGCAATGCCGTGCAGCGCCAGCAGGGCATGGATCACCTGAAGCCCGAACGCATCCCGGAGATTCTTGACGAGGAACTGCCGCAGCAGGCGATTGCCGCGGCGTTCCGCAAATATAAAAAGTAAGGAGGGAACGCAATGCAGAGAATCGGCGTATTCGTATGCTGGTGCGGCAGCAACATTGCCGCGACCGTCGACGTGGAACGCGTCTCGCAGGCTCTTTCAAAGGAACCCGGCGTTGTTTTCTCCACAAATTATCAGTATATGTGTTCCCAGACCGGGCAGCAGATGATTCAGGACAAGATCCATGAATACGGTCTGACCGGCGTGGTCATCTGTTCCTGCTCGCCCAGAATGCACGAGCAGACGTTCCGCAAGACCTGCGAAAAGGCAGGTCTGAACCCCTATATGGTCGAGATCGCGAACATCCGCGAACAGTGCTCCTGGATCCACAAGGACAAGGAAGCGGGCACGGAAAAGGCCATCATTCTGGGCCGCGCCGCCATCGCCAAGGTGCATCTGAACGCGCCTCTGACCGCGGGCAGCAGCCCGGTCACCAAGCGTGCGCTCGTCATCGGCGGCGGCATCGCGGGCATCCAGACGGCACTGGACATTGCCGAGGCGGGCTTTGAGGTCGATATCGTCGAAAAGCAGCCGACCATCGGCGGTAAGATGACCCAGATCGACAAGACGTTCCCGACGCTCGACTGCGCGGCGTGTATCCTGACGCCGAAAATGGTCGACTGCGCGCAGAACGAAAAGATCCATATCTATTCCTATTCCGAGGTCGAATCCGTCGGCGGCTTCGTCGGCAATTTCCATGTAAAGATCCGCCGCAAGGCGCGCTTTGTGAAGGAGGACGTCTGCACCGGCTGCGGACTGTGTACGGAAAAGTGTCCGCAGAAGAAGGTCCCGAACGAGTTTAACCTCGGCATGGACAATCGCCGCGCGATCTATATCCCGTTTGCGCAGGCCGTGCCGAAGGTCGCGACGATCGACCCCAACTACTGCAATATGCTCAAAAACGGCAAGTGCGGCGTGTGCGCGAAGGTCTGTTCCGCCGGGGCAATCGATTACAAGCAGACCGACACGTTCATTGAGCAGGAATACGGCGCGATCGTCGCCGCGACGGGCTTCAACCCCATCGATCTTTCCAAGTTCGACGAATTTGCCTACAGCCAGAGTCCGGACGTGGTATCCAGCCTCGAATTTGAGCGTCTCATGAACGCTGCCGGCCCCACGAACGGCACGCTCCTGCGCCCGTCCGACGGGACGCACCCGAAGACCATTGTCTTTGTGCAGTGCGTCGGCTCCCGCTGCGACGGTGCGGAGAAGGGCAAGCCCTACTGCTCCAAGATCTGCTGTATGTACACGGCGAAGCACGCCATGCTCTGCCGCGAAAAATACCCGGATACAGATGTGTATGTGTTCTACATCGACGTGCGCACCCCCGGCAAGAACTTTGACGAGTTCTACCGCAGAGCCGTCGAGCAGTACGGCGTGCATTACATCAAGGGCATGGTCGGCAAGGTCACGCCCGAAAACGGCAAGCTGAAGGTGCAGGCATCCGATCTGCTGGACAACCGGCAGCTGCATATTGACGCCGACATGGTCGTGCTGGCTGCCGCCATCGAGCCGGATAAGTCCGCGCGGCCGCTGGCCACGATGCTGACCGCCTCCATGGACACGAACGACTTCTTCACCGAGGCCCACCCGAAGCTCCGCCCGGTCGAAAGCCCGACGGCAGGCGTGTTCCTGTCCGGTATGTGCCAGGGGCCGAAGGATATCCCGGAGACGGTCGCACAGGCGTCCGCCGCTGCGGCGAAGGTCATCGGCCTTCTGTGCAAGGACTCGCTGACGTGCAACCCGTGCGTGGCGCAGCCGGACGAGATGATGTGCAATGGCTGCTCCAACTGCGAAAAGGTCTGCCCGTATGGCGCGATCACGTACATTGACAAGGAATTCAGAGGCCCGAACCGCACGACGCTCGTGCGGCGCGTGGCGCAGGTCAACCCGGCGGTCTGTCAGGGCTGCGGCGCGTGCACCGTCGCGTGTATGTCCGGCGCGATGGATCTCAAGGGCTTCTCCAACCGTCAAATCATTGCGGAGGTGGATGCGATATGCAGGTAAACGGCTCCTGGACGCCCACGATCGTGGCGTTCTGCTGCAACTGGTGCTCCTACGCGGGCGCCGATCTCTCCGGCACGAACCGGCTGAGCTACCCGGCCAATGTGAAGATCATCCGCATTCCGTGCTCCTGCCGGTTAAACCCGATGTTTATTCTCCGCGCGTTCCAGCGCGGGGCCGACGGCGTGATCCTCTGCGGCTGCCATCCCGGCGACTGCCACTACACGACCGGCAACTATTACGCCCGGCGGCGCATGACGCTCCTGTTCTCCATGCTGGACTTCCTCGGCATCGAGCGTGAGCGCACGCGCGTGGAATGGGTCTCGGCGGCAGAGGGCGCGAAGTTCGCCAAAACCATGAACGAATTCGCCGAGACGATCACGAAGCTCGGCGAGAACCGCAGACTGGAGGATCTGAGATGCAAAGAGTAAAGGAAAAAGCGATCCAGCTGCTGCAAGATCAGATTGTTGACCGCGTCATCGGCTGGCGCGCGGGCGAATTCTTCTATGATCTGACGCCATCCGTATTCACGAGCGTGGAAGATATCGAGAAAAATTTCGTCTGGAGCGTCTTCTCCGGCGCGAATCTGTCCAAATATCTCATCGCGGAATCCCGCAAGGGCGGCAAGGCCGCCGTGTTCCTGAAGCCCTGCGACAGCTATTCGTTCGTCCAGCTTCTAAAGGAGCACCGCATCCTGCGCGAGACGGTCTACGCCGTCGGCGTACAGTGTGACGGGATGTGCGACATGGAGGCCATCAAGGAGCAGGGCCTTGCCGGTGTCACAGCAGTGACGGAGGATGGCGAAGCTCTTTGCGTTTCCACGATCTACGGCGAGGAAACGATCAAAAAGGCCGATGCGCTGCTGCTCAAGTGCAAGACCTGCAAGAGTAAAAAGATCGTCTGCTATGACGAGCTGCTTGGCGAGCAGGGCGAGGAAAACGTGGACTGCGGCCGGTTCGACGAGGTTCAAAAGCTCGAGGCCATGACAGCCGAGGAGCGCTACGCGTTCTGGCGCGGCGAGCTGTCGCGCTGCATCCGCTGCAACGCGTGCCGCAACGTGTGTCCCGCGTGCTCGTGCGAAAAGTGCGTGTTCGACAACCACGATTCCGGCTTTGAGAACAAGGCCATCGCCGATTCGTTTGAGGAAAATATGTTCCACATCATCCGGGCCTTCCACGTCGTCTCCCGCTGCACAGACTGCGGCGAATGCTCCCGCGTCTGTCCGCAGCATATCCCGCTGCATCTTTTGAACCGCAAGTTCATCAAGGACATCAACGAGCTTTACGGCGACTATCAGGCCGGAGCCGATTTCGACTCCCGCCCGCCGCTCATGGATTTCCGCAAGGACGACTGTGAGCCGTCCGTCGTCTATGAAAGAGGAGGTGCGCAATGAAACAGCTTCCCCTCTCTAAGCTTCAAAGCCTGTTTGCCGCCGTGTCGGCAGACCGGAAGCTCTATATTCCGGCGGACGACGCCGCCGGTCAGGCCAGCTTCACCGTCTGGCAGGAGGGTATAGCGCTTACCAAGAAGCTCAATACCGTCCGCTCGGCCAAGGATCTGTTTTTCCCGCAGGTGGAAAACCTCGTCGGCTTCCGCGTGACGGGCAGGCAGCTTGACCTTGTGGAAACGCGTGACCCGGCAGAGCCGTTCGTCCTGTTCGGCGTGCGCGCGTGCGACGCAAGAAGCTTTGAAATTCTCGACCGCGTCTTCCTTTCCGAACCGCAGGACACCTATTACGCCGCCCGCCGCGCACACGGCACCGTCGTGACGCTGGCCTGCACCCGCCCCGAGGAAACGTGCTTCTGTCCGGCCTTCGGCATCGATCCTGCGGCCCCGCAGGGCGATATCAGCTGCTGGATCGAGGACGAAACGCTCTTCTGGCAGGCCAACACGGAAAAGGGCGCGGCGCTGACCGCGAACCTTCCCATGCTGGAGGATACGGACGGTGCGGCAGTCGCAGCCCAGCAGGAAAAAACGCGCGCGCTTCTCAAAAAGCTCCCGCTGGCCGGGCTCGATCTGTCCGCCGTGGGCGCAGGCAAAACGAAGGAACTCTTCGACCGCCCGGAATGGAAGCAGCTGTCCGAAAGCTGCCTCGGCTGCGGCACGTGCACCTTCGTCTGCCCGACGTGCCAGTGCTATGATATCAAGGAATTCGACTCCGGCAGGCTCGTCCGGCGCTTCCGCTGCTGGGACAGCTGTATGTACTCGGATTTCACGAAGATGTCCGCCGGTCAGCCGCGCCCGACGCAGCTCGAGCGCTTCCGGCAGCGCTTTATGCACAAGCTGGTCTATTTCCCGGATAATAACGACGGGTGCTTCGGCTGCGTCGGCTGCGGCCGCTGCCTTGCCAAGTGCCCCATCCATATGAACATCGTCAAAGTCATCAAAACACTTGGGGAGGAACACGCATGAGAAACGATCCGCTGATCCCCAATATCGCCGTCGTCACGGATATCCGCGTCGACACGCCGGACGTCAAGACCTTCCGCGTCGTCGGCCTTGACGGCAAAAAGCCCTTCGTCCATATCCCCGGCCAGTGCGCCATGCTCTCCGTGCCGGGCGTCGGCGAGGCGCTGTTCTCCATCACGTCCAGTCCCACGCTGGAGGAATATGTGGAGTTTTCCATTAAAAAATGCGGCTGCGTGACCGAATGGCTCCACGCCATGGAGCCCGGTCAGCAGATCACCGTCCGCGGCCCCTACGGCAACGGCTTCCCTGTCGACACCGCGTTCGCGGGCAAGGATCTGCTGTTCATCGCGGGCGGCATCGGTCTGGCCCCGCTGCATTCCGTTATCAACTACTGCCGTCACTACCGTGACCGCTACGGCAAGATCGACATCGTCTACGGCTCCCGCTCAAAGGACGACCTGGTAGACTATCCTGAGATCGAGAACGTCTGGTGCAAAGAGGACGGCATCAACGTCCATCTGACCATCGACCGCGAGCAGCCGGACTGGGACGGCCACGTCGGCTTCGTGCCGAACTACGTCAAGGAGCTCGGCTTCACGACCGACAAGACCGTCGTGATGTGCGGCCCCCCCATCATGATCAAGTTTACGCTTGCGGGCCTGATGGAGCTCGGCTTTGCCCGCGAGCAGGTCTATACCACGATGGAGCTCAAGATGAAATGCGGCCTCGGCAAATGCGGCCGCTGCAACATCGGCGACAAATACGTCTGCAAGGACGGCCCGGTGTTCCGCTTCGACCAGCTCGACGAGCTGCCGAATGAGTATTAAAGGAGAACAGGTATGGAAAATATGGTGACGGTTTTCCTGTTCGGCAAAAAATATGAGGTGCCGGACAGTCTGACCATCATGGAAGCGATGGAATATTCCGGCTATCAGCTCGTGCGCGGCTGCGGCTGCCGCAACGGCTTCTGCGGCGCGTGCGCGACGATCTACCGCATCGCGGGCGACCGCGAATTAAAGGCCTGTCTGGCCTGCTCGACGCGCGTGGAGAACAATATGTATGTCGCGACGCTTCCGTTCTTCCCACTGGTCAAGGAAGTCTACGACATGGAAAAGCTGAAGCCCACACAGACGGTCATGATGCAGCTGTACCCCGAGATCTACGCCTGCGTCGGCTGCAACGCCTGCACAAAGGCGTGCACGCAGGGTCTGAACGTCATGCAGTACATTGCCTATGCCCAGCGCGGCGAATTTGACAAGTGCGCCGAGGAGTCCTTCGACTGCGTCATGTGCGGCGTGTGCTCGTCCCGCTGTCCGGCGGGCATCTCCCACCCGCAGGTCGCGATGCTGGCCCGCCGTCTGAACGGCAAGTACATCGCCCCGCACTGTGAGCATCTGGATGCGCGCGTGCAGGAGGTCAAGGACGGCAAATTCGAGGCGCTCATCGAAAGCCTCATGGAAAAGCCGCTGGATGAGATCAAGGAACTCTACAACCACCGCGAGATTGAAAAGTAAGGAGGACGCATATCATGTATCAGGACTCTAACATGCTGGCCTCCATCCGCAAGGTGGAAGCGGCCCGCGAAGAAAACGCGAAGCTGGACCCCCGCCGCATGACGGCGGAGGAAAAGGAAACGCTGCTGAAGAAATTCCATCCCGACTACCGCGCCGAGCAGTTCACCGAGCTGCGCTTCGGCCCCAATCAGGGCCAGAAGGTCCCGCTGGAGCTGGCGGAGCTGCTGGAGGGCGAATCGCGTATCCTGCACGAGACATTTGATCTGACGAAGCCCGATTATGAGACGGACGTTCTCATCATCGGCGGCGGCGGCGCAGGCTGCTCCGCAGCCATTGAAGCCGACAGGGCTGGTGTAAAGGTCATGGTCGTCACGAAGCTTCGCATGGGCGACGCGAACACCATGATGGCCGAGGGCGGCATTCAGGCTGCCGACAAGCCGAACGACTCCCCTGCCCAGCACTTCCTCGACGCCTACGGCGGCGGTCATTTTGCCGCGCAGAAGGATCTTCTGTATAAACTCGTCATGGACGCGCCGGAGGCCATCCAGTGGCTGTCCGGACTCGGCGTGGAGTTTGACAAGGCGCCCGACGGCACCATGATCACCACCCACGGCGGCGGCACGTCCCGCAAGCGTATGCACGCAGCCAAGGACTATTCCGGCGCCGAGATCATGCGCACGCTGCGCGACGAGGTTCTCAACCGCGGCATTCCCGTCGTTGACTTTACCTCCGCCGTCGAACTCATCAAGGATGAAAACGGCCATTGCGCAGGCGCTGTGCTCCTGAACATGGAGACGAAGGAGCTGCTGGTCGCGAAGGCGAAGACCGTCATTCTTGCCACCGGCGGCGCAGGACGGCTCCACTATCAGGGCTTCCCCACCTCGAACCACTACGGTGCAACAGCCGACGGCCTTGTGCTCGGCTACCGCGCGGGCGCGAAGCTGCTTTACCCCGACACGCTGCAGTACCATCCCACGGGCGCGGCCTATCCTGCGCAGATCTACGGCGCGCTGGTTACGGAAAAGGTGCGCTCTGTCGGCGCAATGCTTGTGAACGCGGACGGCGAGGTCTTCATGAACCCGCTCGAAACGCGCGACGTGGCTGCGGCCTCCATCATCCGCGAGTGCACCGAGTGCGGTAAGGGCATCAAGACTCCCGCCGGGCAGGCCGTCTGGCTCGACACGCCGATGATCGAGCTGAAAAACGGCGCGGGCACGATTGAAAAGCGCATCCCGGCCATGATGCGGATGTTTGCAAAGCACGGCATCGATATCCGCAAGGAGCCGATCCTGGTCTATCCGACGCTGCACTATCAGAACGGCGGTCTGCACATCACGGCAGACGGCCAGACGGATGTGGAAAACCTGTTTGCTGCTGGCGAGGTCGTGGGCGGCATCCACGGGCGCAACCGCCTGATGGGCAACAGCCTGCTCGACGTCATCGTTTTTGGCCGCAACGCGGGTCAGCACGCCGCCGAGAAGGCGAAGTCCGTATCCGTCGGCACGCTGACGCTGGACCACGTGGCCGCATTTGAGGCCGAAAAGCAGCAGGCCGGTGTGGCGGATCACCGCCTTTCTCCACAGCTGCTGCCGGACTACGCCAGAAAGATCCATCCCGCAGAAAAATAAGGTGAAATAGAGGAGAAAAAAGATGAGTGCAACCATCAATGCCGCGAATTTTCTGATGCTTTCCGTATTCGGAATCGCGGCAGTCGGGTATCTGCTCGGGCGCATCACCATCAAGGGCATCAGCCTCGGCACGGCAGGCGTTTTCGTGATCGCGCTGATTTACGGCGCGTTCTCCGGAACGCACTTCAATTCCAAATTTGTCATTGAAGAGATCAACTACGCCTCGCAGGCGCTGAAGATCATCGAAAATCTGGGCCTTGTGTTCTTCGTGACCTCGGTCGGCTTTATCGCGGGCCCGAACTTCTTCAAGAACATGAAGCACAACTTCAAGTCCTATGTGCTGCTCGGCGTCGTGATCATTCTTTCCGGCGGCATTACGGCAGTTTTGTGTCTGCTCGTCGGCCGTGCGATTGAAGCCGGGCAGCCGGGCTACGACCCGAACCAGCTCACGGCCATGATCTCCGGCCTGCTCGCGGGCAGTCTGACCTCGACTCCGGCGTTCTCGGCAACCAAAGAGGCTGTTGCAGCCCAGTATCAGGACGCGGTCACGGTCGGCTACGGCATTGCGTATCTGTTCGGCGTCATCGGCGTTGTGCTGTTCGTGCAGCTGATGCCGCGCGTCGTCCACGCGGATCTGGACGAGGAGCGCAGAAAAATTACACACGTAGAGACAGGCGATGTCGCTAAATTCAAGGGCAAGCTGCTGGAATTTGACGATTTCGGCTTCACGCCCTTCGCCGTCGCCGCCGTGTTTGGCATTCTGCTTGGCTCGGTGAAGTTCTTCAACTTCTTCTCGCTCACCACAACGGGCGGCGCGCTGCTCGTCTCGCTGGTGTTCGGCCACTTCGGCCACATCGGCCGCGCCGATCTCATGCCGAGCAAGAAGGTGCTCGAAACGTTCCGGGAGCTTGGCCTCATGGTCTTCCTCATCGGCGCAGGCGTTTCCGGCGGCATGAGCTTCGTGCGGTATTTCAAGCCCATCTATTTCGTCTACGGCATTTTCATGACGCTTCTGCCGATGGTCGTGGGCTATATCGTGGCAAAGCACGTGCTGAAGATGAGCCTGCTGAACATTCTCGGCTCCATCACCGGCGGCATGACCTCCACGCCCGCCCTCGGCACGCTCATCCATGTCGCAGGCACGAGCAACGTCGCCTCCGCCTACGCCGCGACCTACCCCATCGCCCTGATCGCCGTCGTTCTCGTCTCGCAGCTGCTTGTACGGCTGTTTTGACGCGCCGGTGCATGACAGAAAAAACGCCCGCCGGTTTTTGCTGCCCCCTGACAGGGGTAACAATGGCGGGGTACCCGGCTGGTGTTTCAGGCACCAGCCGGGTTTTCCATTGGCGTATAGCTGGGAATGGTTCAGGATAGAGTCCCGCCTGTGCGCCCCAGCAGATGTGAAACGTGGAATAGACGTACGTCTTCGTTTCAATCTTCATCGGCATCAGGGTTCAAAACCAGAATCTGCAGCGGTCGGATGTCCTGTGTCACGGTGCGCGTCTCCTCCTTCACGGAGATGTTTTCGCCGGCAATCCGTTCGGTATTTTGATCGGTATCGGGGTTCCTCCTCATTTTTTCACAGTCAGACAAAGAAAGGCGGTCATGGACAACGCACCCATGACCGCCTTTGGAAATTTGTTCGAGCAGCTCTCAGAACAAACCAAAGACGGTCTTGCACATCATCATAACCATACCGATATTCATGCTGCGCACCGTCCTTTCGTCTGAATTCCTTGGGGATATTGTAACGTATTCTGCAGGACTTGTCGAGAAAAGCGCTTACAGGAGCCGATACGTCCAGCCCATATCATCGGCAACCGTCCCGGTTTGCATGCCGTAGAGCGTATCATAGAGCTTCTGCGCCACAGGACCGACCGTCCCATCCGCGACCTGAACATCCGTGCCCATCACATTTAGCCAGCCGATCGGCGAGATGACCGCTGCGGTGCCGCTGGCGAAGATCTCCTGCAGGCTGCCGTCCTTCGACGCGGCAACGACCTCGTCGATCGAGAGCTTCCGCTCCGAGACCTTCACGCCCCACTTTTTCAGCAGCTGGATGACAGAATCGCGCGTGATGCCGGGCAGGATCGTGCCGGAATCGAGCGGCGCGGTGATAACTTCGTCCGCGATGCGGAAGAAGGCGTTCGACGTGCCGATCTCCTCGACATACTTATGCTCCGCCGCGTCGAGCCACAGCACATCCTTGCAGTTATATTTCATCGCGTCCTGACTGGCGCGCATGCCGCCGCCGTAGTTGCCGCCGACCTTGGCATAGCCCGTGCCACCGTGCGCCGCGCGGATGTATTTGTCCTGCACATAGATGCGCGTCGTGGCCAGGCCGCCGTCGTTTGCCGCGTAGTAGGAGCCCGTCGGGCTGAGGATGATCATAAATTTGTAGTGCTTGGCCGGCAGAACCGAGAACGAGACCTCATCGCCGAAGATGAACGGCCGGATATACATCGCAGTGCCCGGCGCGGAGGGAATCCAGTCGCGATCCGCCTCAATCACAGCCTTGACCGCCGCGAGGAACAGGTCTCCCGGCAGCTCCGGGATGCACATGCGCTCATTCGTGCGGGCCATACGCTTGATGTTCATGTCCGGCCGGAAAATCTGGACGCCGCCGTCCGGCGTGCGGTAGGCCTTCATGCCCTCAAACATCATCTGTGCGTAGTGCAGCACGCAGGACGCCGGCTCGATGAGGAACGGCTCGTGCGGCACAACGCGCCCGTCGTGCCAGCCCTGTCCTTCGTCATAGTCCATGACGAACATGTGGTCGGTGAAGTATTTCGCAAAGCCCAGCTTCGTCTCGTCGGCAGGACGGGGCTTGGGGTGCGTAGTCCTTATCACAGGGAAGTTGTATTCCATTTTTCATTCCTCCTGATGTTCATAGTACATATAAAAGCTGTTTGTAGGGGCGGAGCATCGATCAGACCCGATAGAGCTCCGCCCTCCGGTCGCGAAAGACATTGATGGAGCCCCGGATTCCATCCAGCATCTCCAGTTCACAATCCGCGGCCAAAATCTGCTCGCCCTGCCCGCCGGCGGCGAGCAGCTCCCCCCACGGATCAATGATTGCGGACGCGCCGCCGTAATGTGTCTCGCCCGCGTCGCCGCAGGAATTGCAGCAGATGACGAACGCCTGATTCTCAATCGCCCGCGCGACCGTCAGCGCCCGCAGATGTCCGATGCGCGCCGCTGGCCACTGGCTCACGACGAAGAGCATGTCCATCCCCTGCACGGCAAGTGTCCGCGTCAGCTCCGGGAAGCGGATGTCATAGCAGATTACAAGGCCGCAGTCGTGTCCGTCGAGCCGGAAGCGGCAGAGATGATCGCCGGGCGTGAAATACGCATGCTCACCCATCGGCGTAAACAGGTGCGTCTTATCATACTCTGCGACGCAGTTCCCCGCGCGGTCAAAGACGCACGCCGTGTTATAGACCTTTCCGCCGCGCACATTCGCGACGCTGCCCGCCACAAGATTCACGCCAAGCTCCGCAGCCAGCCCGCCGAGTTCGCGTTTCACCCGCGCGCAGTCCCGCTCGGCCAGCTCGGAAAGACGCTCTTTCGGGAAAAACCCGGTGTTCCATGTTTCCGGCAGGACAACCACGTCCGGTCCGCTCGCCATCGCTTCGCGGATGAGCCGCTTCGCTTTCGCGAAGTTCTCCTCCGGCTGCGCGAAGAGCATGTCCATCTGGATGCAGGCGGTCTTCATCCGGCGAACTCCTTCCCAGCCTGAAGCGCCTGCATGTTGAGGTCGAAAAGGTCGGCCTTGCGCGCCGGGATGACCTTGTGCAGCGCGTCCGCGAGGCTCTCCTCCCGGACACACCCGGTCTTCGCGATCAGCGCGCCGAGCAGGATCATGTTGGCAAGCGTCGGCATTCCCATGTCCATTGCCATCTTCGTGGCCGGGACGTAATAAGCCTCCACATCCGTGCGCGTAACCTTGCGGGCGATGAGCGTGGAGTCGAGGAAAATTTTCCCGCCCGGCTGCACGGCGTTTTCATATTTATCGAGCGAAGGGTTGTTCATAACCATGAGCACGTTCGGCGTGTTTACGATCGGCGAGCCGACCGGGGCGTCCGACAGAATGACGTTGCAGTTCGCCGTGCCGCCGCGCATCTCCGGGCCATAGGACGGCAGCCAGCTGAGCTCCCGCCCTTCGATGAGGCCCGCGTAGGCCAGAACCTTTCCGGAGAACAGCAATCCCTGTCCGCCGAAGCCCGCAATCACGATTTGATGATCTGCCATCTCTCAGCCCTCCTTGTCTCGGTAGACACCCAGCGGATAGTACGGGATCATCTTCTCGTCGATCCACTCCAGCGCCTTCTGCGGCGTCAGGCCCCAGTTCGTCGGACAGGCCGACAGCACCTCGATCAGTGAGAAGCCCTTGCCCTCCACCTGATAACGGAACGCCTTTTCGATCGCTTTTTTTGCGTTTTTCACGTTTTTCACATTGTTCACGGTCACGCGCTCGAGATACGCCGGGGCCTCCAGCGTCGCGAGCATCTCGCAGATCCGGATCGGCCAGCCGCAGGTGTTGACGTCGCGTCCATAGGGCGACGTCTGTGTGATCTGGCCGGGCAGAGAGGTCGGGGCCATCTGGCCGCCCGTCATGCCATAAATCGCGTTGTTGACAAAGATGACCGTGATATTTTCGCCGCGCGCCGCGGCGGAGACGGTCTCGCAGAGGCCGATGGACGCGAGGTCGCCGTCGCCCTGATAGGTGAAGACGATGTTGTCCGGCAGCGACCGCTTCACACCCGTCGCGACTGCGGGCGCACGTCCATGCGACGCCTCGACCATGTCACAGGTAAAGTAGTCATAGGCCAGTACGGAACAGCCGACCGGCGCAATGCCGATCGTCCGGCCCTCGATGCCGAGCGTGTCGATCGCCTCGGCGACAAGCCGATGGATGATGCCATGCGTGCAGCCGGGGCAGTAGTGGAATACGGCGTCGGTCAGCGCCTTCGGTTTTTCAAATACAACAGCCATCAGTCGTTCCCTCCTTCGTTTGCCTTGCGGATCGCGTCCAGCACCTCATCCGGCGACGGGATCATGCCGCCCACGCGGAAGCAAAGGTCGACCGGCTTTTTGCACGCTACCGCCAGCTGCACATCCTCGCGCATCTGGCCCATGTTGAGTTCCACGCAAACGAAACGCTTCACCTGATCAGCGGCCTTGCGCAGCGGTGCCTTCGGGAACGGCCAGAGCGTGATCGGCCGGATCATGCCGGCCTTGATGCCCTGCTTGCGCGCTTCGACGATCGCGTTGCGCGACACACGCGCGGTAATACCGCAGGACACGATGCAGACCTCGGCGTCCTCCATCATGAACGCTTCCCACATGCACTCATTCTTCTCGATCTCGGCGTATCGCTCGAAGCGCTCGATGTTCAGCCGCTCGAGCTCCGCCGGGCTGAGGTAGAGAGAGTTGACAACGTGATGCTTCCGCTGGCACTTCGTTCCAGTGACGGCCCAATCCTTTTCAGTTGTGTCCGGGTCACGCGCCTCCGGCAGCTGAACGGGCTCCATCATCTGACCCATCGTGCCGTCAGCCAGCAGCATTGCCGGCATCCGGTATTTTTCCGCAAGGTCAAACGCCTTTCCGGTCAGGTCGGCCATCTCCTGAACCGACGCCGGAGCCAGTACCAGCACATGGAAGTCGCCGTGGCCGGGTCCGCGCGTCGCGAGGAAGTAGTCGGACTGCGATGGCTGAATGCCGCCGAGGCCGGGCCCGCCGCGCTGCACATTGACAATGACTGCGGGCAGATCTGCGCCCGCCAGGTACGAAATGCCCTCGCACTTGAGCGCGATACCGGGGCTGGAGGACGAGGTCATCGCCCGCTTGCCCGTCGCGGCCACGCCGTAAACCATGTTGATGGCCGCGATCTCGCTCTCGGCCTGCAAAAACGTCCCGCCGATCTTCGGCATTTTCTTCGCCATATAGGCCGCGACCTCGGTCTGCGGCGTGATGGGATAGCCCAGATAGTGGCGGCACCCGGCGAGGATCGCGGCCTCCGCGATGGCCTCGTTGCCCTTCATCAATACTTTTTCCTGCATCTTCCTGCCCTCCTTACTTTTCTACCGTAATGACACAGTCGGGACACATCGTCGCGCAGAACGCACAGCCGACGCACTTGTCCGGCTCCGTCAGCTCCACGGGCGCATGTCCCTTTTGATTCAGCCGCGTCTTCGACAGCGCCAGCAGCCCCTTCGGACAGGCGTTCACACACAGGCCGCAGCCCTTGCAGAGTTCTTCCTGAAATATCAGTTTTGCCATCTTGTGCCTCCATTTATCGTAATTGGTAATATAGCTTCTGGATCTCCATCGGGAACAGGTTTGGAATGCTCCCGCGCAGCGCGTCGCAGAGCCGTGCAGCGCAGCAGGTCATCTTGAGCGGCAGCCCTGCCCGCGCGGCGACCGCTTCCGCATAGGGCATACTTGACAGCACATCCGCCGCCGCCGTCGCCTGCCCGAGATTCGTATTGTTGACGACTGCCGTGAACGGCAGCCCACAGGCGGCCTCGATTTCCCGCAGCACAAGGATCGTATCCGCTACCGTCCTTGTCAGCGGCCGGGCCCGGTTGATGACGAACAGCATCTCATAATCACCCTCCGCCCGGATCTCCGGAACATAGCGCCCCAGTGCCAGCGCTCCGCGGTCGTCTCCGCCGATGTCCAGCACGCCGCATTCTCCCCGCTCCGCAATCAGCGCGTAGGTCTCCTTCGGCATGGCCGGAACATCGAGATTCGAATTTGCAAACGGTGAGACGATCAGTCCGATCCCCTCTTTTTTCAGATCTTCTTCTGAATCCTTCGTCCGGAAATAGGGATTTACAATGTCAAGATCGGCCACAGTCACGGCTTCGCCTTTTCGCCGGAGCCACCGCGCATAATTCAGCGCGATATTCGTCTTTCCACTGCCGTAATGTCCGGCAAAAAGCGTTAGGCGTTTGTGTGTCATGGCCGACTCCTCCTTCAGAGCTTGCTTCTGATGATTTTTCCGCTGGTGGTCTTTGGAAGCGCTTCGCGGAATTCCACAATACGGGGATATTTGTACGGCGCAGTATGCGTCTTGACATAGGTCTGAATTTCTTTTTTCAGCGCGTCCGTGCCCTCGGTGCCCTTGACCAGTACGATGCTGGCCTTGACGACCTGCCCGCGGATCTCATCCGGGGCGGCAGACACACCGCATTCGAGCACATACGGCAGCTCCATGATGACATTTTCGATTTCAAACGGTCCAATGCGGTAGCCAGACGATTTAATGACGTCATCCGCACGGCCGACATACCAGTAGAAGCCGTCCTCGTCACGCCAGGCGAGGTCGCCCGTGTGGTAGAAGCCATCGTGCCACGTTTTTGCCGTGACCTCCGGGCTGTTGTAGTATTCGTAGGCAAGTCCGCAGGGAATGCCGTTTTGAATGTTGATGCAGATCTCCCCCGTGTCGCCGGCCTCCGCTTCATGCCCGCTGCTGTCCAGCAGATGCACATCGTAGAGTGGGACAGGCTTGCCCATAGAGCCGATCTTATGGCTGTCGCCAGCCAGATTGCCGATGATGAGCGTCGATTCAGACTGCCCAAAGCCCTCCATGATGCGCATGCCGGTCGCCTTTTCAAATTGGCGGAAGACCTCAGGATTGAGCGCTTCACCGGCAATAGACGCATGCTGAATAGAAGAAAGATCAAATCGGGACAGGTCCTGCTTGATCAGTATGCGGTACATCGTGGGCGGCGCACAGAATGTCGTGATCTGATACTTCGCAAACATCGGCAGAATTTTTTCTGCATCAAAGCGGTCGAAATCATAAACAAACACAGCCGCCTCACACAGCCACTGACCGTAGAGCTTTCCCCAGAGGCTCTTGGCCCAGCCGGTGTCGGAGATGGTCAGGTGCAGCCCGTCCGGGTTGACCTGATGCCAGTATTTTGCAGTGATAAAATGTCCAAGCGGATATTTATAGTTGTGTGCTGCAATTTTCGGGTATCCGGACGTACCGGAGGTAAAGAACATGAGCATTGGCTCGTCGCCGCAGGGCGCGTCGTCCCTGCGCGTATAGCGGCGGGAAAACAGGCCGTATTCCGCATTGAAATCGTGCCAGCCGTCCCGGCTGCCGCCAACCATGATCTTTGTCAACTTCATCCCGGTGTCGGCCTCTGCAATGTCGACATGGTACGCAGTATCGCCGTCTGCCGTGCAGAGAACTGCACTGACGCCCGCTGCCTGGAAGCGGTAAGAGAAATCATGCTCCACAAGCTGATTGGTAGCCGGAATCGCAATGGCGCCGATCTTGTGCAGACCCAGAATGGCAAACCAGAACTGGTAATGCCGCTTGAGCACGAGCATCACGCGGTTGCCGCGTCGGATGCCGAGCGAGGTAAAGTAATTGGCGGCCTGGCTGGAAGCATCTTTCATGTCCTTGAATGTGAACCGCCGCTCCGTTCCATCCAGAGCCACATGCAGCATGGCGAGCTTTTCAGGCTTTTCACGGCCCAGCGCATCCACAATGTCAAATGCGAAATTGAAGGATTGCTCATTTTTGAAAGCGATGGACTGCAGTTTCCCGTTTGCATCCTCGGGCGCATCGACGAAGCGGGTGTAAATGCGCGCCTCCGGATCCGGACTCTGCGCCGTCTCGATCATGGCAGCGCGGTCGCCGCCGGCCTCCGGGAGGCTCGGCTCCTGTGGGCGGAGCACGATCGCATAGAACAGGCAATCCTGACCGTCCGCAGCAACCATGCCGTGCGGAATGGAGCTGTCATAGTAGATGCAGTCGCCTTCATGCAGAAGCTCGGTATGTCCGCCGACCTGAACTTTCATACTGCCGCGAATGACAAGATCACATTCCTGCCCGACGTGGCTGGTCAGCTCAATGTCCGAATAGAATGCTTCATCAGAGTATTTGTTTTCAACGAACAGCGGGTCTGCAATGCGGTTCTGAAAGCCGGAGGCCATGTTGTAATAGATCATCTCATGGGCCTGCTCGATCTTCTGTCCATTACCCGCGCGTGTCAGCGTATAGGATCGAAGCTTTGGGCTGCTGCCCTCGATGAGATCTGTAACGTCAACGCCAAAAACCAGCGCGCAGCGGTAGAGAAAAGCGAAGTTGAGGTCGCTCTGCCCGGCCTCACAGCGAAGATATTCTTCTTCGCTCGTGCCCGTTTTCAGCGCCATCGTCTGCGCCGAAAAGCCGGAGATCTCGCGCAGCTCTCGGATGCGTCCCGCCATTTCCTGAATTTTGAAGTCCAGCCCTGTGAGTGTTTTTTTCATGGTGTTACCTCCGTGGATGCAAAAAGCCCGTCTCAAAGAAATGATTCTTTGAGACGGGCTGCATACAGCATACCCGCGGTACCACTCAAATTGCACCTGCCTCACGGCAGATACCACTCATCGACTTCCAGCAAAGTCTAAGCACTGACGCAGCTGACGCGGGAGAGGTCTACTTGCCATTACGGGCGTTCTTCTCTCCGGCTCGGGAGCTACAAATTCTGCGCGTCTGTTACCGGTTCACACCATCCACCGGCTCTCTGAAACAGGACTTGCGCGGAACCCTCTCCGTCGTAGCCTTTATTGTTGTTAAGAATCATAACGAAAAAGTATGCAATTGTCAAGAAAAATTTTCGGTGGTTTTCTGTTGTCATCATCCCTGTCTGCCGGAGCTGCATATTGGGGCAAACCAGCGCAACCCAGAGAACACATATTGAGCGTATGCCGGTCCGGTTCAATCGCCGCATCGTCGAAAGATCCCGGTCATCAGAGCTTGCTTCGGATGATCTTGCCGCTGATGGTCTTCGGGAGCTCTTCTTTGAACTCCACAATTCTCGGATACTTATACGGCGCGGTATGCTGCTTGACGTAGTTCTGGATTTCCTTCTTCAGCTCCTCCGTGCCCTCGGTGCCCTTGACGAGCACGATGCTGGCCTTGACGACCTGCCCGCGCACCTCGTCCGGCGCAGCCGACACGCCGCACTCGAGCACATACGGCAGCTCCATGATGACGTTTTCGATCTCGAACGGCCCGATGCGGTAGCCGGAGGACTTGATGACGTCGTCCGCGCGGCCAACGTACCAGTAGAAGCCGTCCTCATCGCGCCACGCGAGGTCGCCGGTGTGGTAGAGTCCGTCGTGCCAGACGGCCTCAGTGCGCTCCTTGTCCTGATAATAGCCGAGAAACAGCCCGCAGAAGTGCTCTCGTCCCGCGGTATGGATGACGATCTCGCCCGTGTCGCCGTCGGCAGTCGGGGTGCCGTCCTGATTGACAAGGTCGATGCCGTAGCCGGGGATGGGCTTGCCCATCGAGCCGGGCTTGAGCGGCTGGCCGACGAGGTTCGCAATGCCGAGCGTCATCTCCGTCTGGCCGAAGCCCTCGGCGATCTGCAGCCCCGTCGCCTTTTCAAACTGATAATAGACCTCCGGGTTCAGCGCCTCGCCCGCGGTCGTTGCGTGCTGGATGGAACTGAGGTCGAAGCGGGACAGATCCTGCTTGATCAGCATCCGGTACATCGTGGGCGGCGCACAGAACGTCGTGATGTTGTATTTGGCGAACATCGGCAGGATCTTCTCGGCGTCGAACCGATCAAAGTCGTAGACGAACACCGCACCCTCGCACAGCCACTGGCCATACAGCTTGCCCCAGAGCGCCTTGCCCCAGCCGGTCTCGGAGATCGTGAAGTGCAGTCCGCCGGGCTGCACCCAGTGCCAGTACCGGGCCGTAACGTAATGGCCCAGCGCATATTTGTAGCTGTGAACGGCGATCTTCGGATAGCCGGTCGTGCCGGACGTGAAGAACATGAGCATCGGATCGTCGCCGCAGGGCGCGTCGTCCTTGCGCGTGTAGCGCCGGGAGAACAGGCCGTATTCCGCGTCAAAGTCGTGCCAGCCCTCGCGCTTGCCGCCGACGAGAACCTTCGTCAGATGCGCACCCGCGTCGGCCTCCGCGATGTCGACCTGATGTGCCGTGTCACCGTCCGCCGTACAGACGATCGCGCTCACGCCCGCCGCCTTGAAGCGATAGGTGAAATCATGCTCCATCAGCTGGTTCGTCGCCGGGATGGCGATCGCGCCCAGCTTATGCAGGCCGAGGATCGCAAACCAGAACTGATAGTGCCGCTTGAGCACCAGCATCACGCGGTCGCCGCGCTTCACGCCGAGTGACGTGAAATAGTTCGCCGCCTGACTCGAAGCGTCCTTCATGTCCTTGAACGTGAACCGCCGCTCAGTCATGTCGTTTGCGACATGCACCATCGCGAGCTTGTCCGGCTCGCGCCGCGCGAGGCCGTCCACGATGTCGAATGCAAAATTGAATTTGTCCTCGTTGTGGAACTCCAGCCGCTCCAACGAGCCGTCTTCCTTTTCCACCCCGTGGACAAACTGGTCACAGAGCAGCTGCTGCTCCGGCGTCTCCTCCAACGCCCGTGTCCGCACGGACAGGTCCTGCTCCTTTTCGCTGCTCGCCATGATCATTGCGAGGAATACACAGTCCTGCCCATCCACGGCGATCATGCCGTGCGGCGTGGAGCTCTTGTAGAAGATGCTGTCGCCCTCGTGGAGGACTTCCTCGTGCTCGCCGACACGCACACGGAGCGTCCCCTTCACGACGAGGTCAAATTCCTGTCCGGCATGCGTCGTGGTGTGGATCGGCTGGCTCTGCAGCTCCTTGGAATACTGATAGGTGACCCAATACGGCGTCGCCAGCTTCTGCCGGAACATTGCCGCCATATTCTGAATGGTGATGCCGTCCTCGCTGGCCGTCACCGGACCCATGCCCCGGCGCGTCACCGTGTAGCTCGAGAGCTTGGCGCTCTGGCCTTCGAGCAGATCCGTCAGCTCCACGCCGAACGCCAGCGCGCACTTGTGCATGAACGTAAACGGGAAATCGACCGTGCCCTGCTCATAGCTGTGATACTGCTCGACGCTGACCTCGGTCTTCTCGGCCATCTCCGCTTCGCTGTAGCCGACGATCTCGCGCATCTCGCGGATTCGCTCTGCGATCTCCATCAGCGGGTTGGCAGCCGGCTTCTTGGTTTGCATCATCATAGTGGGTTCCTCCTGTGTTAAACTGTGTAAGTTACTTCGAACGAAAAAACTCGCCTCAAGGATTCCTAAGAATCTTTGAGGCGAGTTTGTGAATCACAATACCCGTGGTACCACTCAACTTGCAGCTCTGAGAACTGCCGCTTCAGGCTCTGACAAGCCCTATCCCGTAACGTGGGCGGACGAGAGGCGTCTACTTGCGAATGGTGTTCGGGCCTCCAGCTCGGAAGTGATAGGTCACAGGAGTTCGTGCTGCCGGTTTGCACCAACCACCGGCTCTCTGAAAGCAGTCCGTCCGACCGTCTTCGTCACAGCTTTTTTTGATTTGAACTTGCCCCAAATTTAACACAGTCTTTGCAGGCTGTCAAGTATAAATTTTACTAATACCGGCTATCGGTGCTTACCGCTTCACCTGCTCGGCGGTCTGCGCCGTGTCGATCCCGGCCGCGCCCTCCAGGCCGAAGCGCTCCGTCGCCTCCTCGCGCATCTTGTATTTCAGGATTTTTCCGGCTGCGTTCATCGGGAATGCGTCGACAAAATCGATGTATTTCGGCACCTTGTGCCGTGCCATGCTGGCCTTGATATAGTCCAGCATCTCCTCCACGGTCACGCTGCCGGGCTCCTTGAGGATGATGCAGGCCATGGCCTCCTCGCCGTATTTCTTGTCCGGCACGCCGATGACCTGTACGTCCTTGACGGCCGGGTGGGTGTAGATGAATTCCTCAATCTCCTTGGGGTAGATGTTCTCGCCGCCGCGGATGATCATGTCCTTGAGCCGCCCGGTGATGCGGTAGCAGCCGTTTTCGTCCCGGCAGGCCAGATCGCCGGAGTGCAGCCAGCCCTCCTTGTCAACGGTGGCGGCCGTGGCCTCGGGCATCTTGTAGTAGCCTTTCATGGTGTTGTAGCCGCGCGAGCAGAACTCGCCGTTGACGCCGTCCGGCACTTCCTCGCCGGTCTCGGGGTCGATGATCTTGCACTCGATGTGCGGGAAAGCGTAGCCGACCGTGTTGCACCGCAGATCGAGCGGGTCGCCGCAGGCGCTCATGGTGCTGCCGGGGGCGGATTCGGTCTGGCCGTAGACGCTGACGATGTCGGTCATGTGCATCTCGTCCGGCTGGGCGGCCCGGCGCATCAGCTCCGGCGGGCAGCCGGAACCGGCCATGATACCGGTGCGCATATAGGAAAAATCGGTCTTTTTGTAGTCCGGATGGTTGAACATGGCGATGAACATCGTCGGCACACCGTTGAAGCAGGTGATGCGCTCCTGATTGATGCAGGCGAGCGAGACCTTGGCCGAGAAATACGGCATCGGACAGAGCGTCGCGCCGTGCGTCATGCAGGAGGTCATGGAGAGCACCATGCCGAAGCAGTGGAACATCGGCACCTGAATCATCATCCGGTCGGCCGTGGACAGATCCATCCGGTCGCCGATGCACTTGCCGTCGTTGACGACGTTGTAGTGCGTCAGCATGACGCCCTTCGGGAAGCCCGTTGTGCCGGAAGTGTACTGCATGTTGCACACGTCGTCCGGCCGCACGCCCGCGGCCATGCGCAAAATCTGCTCGCGCGGGACCATATTGGCCCGATCCATCGCCTCGTCGAAGGTCAGGCAGCCCGGCATCCGGAAGCCGACGGTGATGACGTTGCGCAGGAACGGCAGCTTGCGGCAGTGCAGGGCGGAGCCGGGCTTTGCGTCGGCCAGCTCCGGGCAGAGGGTTTGGATGATCTCACGGTAGTTCGAGTCCAGACAGTGGTCAATCATGACGAGCGTGTGCGTGTCGGACTGCCGCAGCAGATATTCCGCCTCGTGGATCTTATACGCCGTGTTGACCGTGACGAGCACGGCGCCGATTTTCGTCGCGGCCCAGAAGGTGATGAACCACGCGGGCACGTTCGTGGCCCAGATGGCGACCTTGCTGCCCCGGCGCACGCCGAGCGAGACGAGCGCGCGGGCAAAATCGTCCACGTCGTCGCGGAACTGCGCGTAGGTCCGCGTGTAGTCGAGCGTCGTGTATTTGAACGCGTACTGGTCCGGGAATTCCTCGACCATCCGGTCGAGCACCTGCGGGAAGGTCTCGGAGATGAGGCTGTCTTTCTTCCAGACGAACTTGCCGGTATGCGCGGCGTTGTCGTAGAGCGTCTTTTTCTTGCCGCGCGGGGAATCGAAGCGGTGCATGTAGTTGACGAAATGTGGGAAGATGACCTCCGGGTCAGTCAGGTCGGGCATCCATTCCGGCTTCCACTCGAGGGAGATAAAGCCGTCATAGTCGATGGAGGACAGCGCCTGCATCATGCTGCCGACGGGCAGCGTGCCCTCGCCGATGAGGTCATAGCTGCCGTCGTCGTCCGAGTCGCGCAGGTGAACGTGGCGGACGTAGGCACCGAGGTTTTTGATGGTCGTGTCGGCGGATTCGCCGTGGTCCCGGTAGGGATGGTGCATATCCCAGAGCGCGCCCAGCTGGTCGCAGGCAAACGCATCGAGCAGCGTGCGCAGCCGGGCCGTGTCGGAAAAGACGCCGCTGGTCTTGAGCAGGATCGTGATCCCCTGCGCCTCGGCGGCGGGGAGGAGCGCTTCGAGTGCGGCGGAGATCCGCGCGTCGTCATCGCGCTGCGCAGTCACGGAGACATACGGACACTGCACGTCGTGCGCCAGCTGCATGAGGGCTGTCACGGTCTCGGTGCAGTCCTCGCCCGCGATGTCGCAGGCGGTATCGAAACACGGGATGCACAGGCCCTTCTGCCAGAGCTCCCGCGCCGTCGCGGCGGCGGTATAGCGGTGCAGCGGGCCGCCGCGGCCGGTCAGCTCCGGCGTTTTGTGGACGTTATAGAGCTCGATGCCGCCGAAGCGCATGGTCTCGGCCATCTGCACCTGCTGCTCCCAGGGGATCTGCTGCCAGCCGCGTGTGGAAAACGATACATTCATGTGCTGCTTCCTCCTCAGGCGTTCGCCGCTTCTTCGTAGACGATCTTGTTGATGGCGTTGAGATACGCGTGCACGGACGCGCCGATGATATCGGTCGAGATGCCGCGGCCGGAATAGAGCTTGCCGCCGCTGCGGAGCTTGACGACCGACTCGCCCATGGCCTCGCGGCCCTCGGTAACGGCCTGGATCTGGAAATCATCCAGCTCGTAATGGCGGCCGAGGATCGATTCGATGGCCAGGAAGGCCGCGTCGACTGGGCCGTCGCCCAGGCTCACGCCCGAGAGCGTCTGGCCGTTTTTCGTGAGCTTCATCTGCGCCGAAGCGCTGATGGTGTTGCCGGTGTTGATGACGTAGCTTTCGAGCCGGTACGTCGGCGGCACCTGCAGCGCGGCGGAGGCGATGATGGCGTCGAGCTCCTTCTCGCCCACGGTCTGCTTCTTCGCCGCGATGCGGCAGAAGGCCTCGTAGACCTTCGCCCCGTCCTCCTCCGAAAGATCGTAGCCGAGGGCGGCGGCCATCTTCATGACGGCCTCCTGCGTGTCATGCACGGTCAAAACTGCGCCGGAGGAGGTCTGCACGCCGTTGTCAAACGGCGAGAGCTGGCTGCGGCCCGTCTGACACATCCAGGCGATCTGTGACAGCAGGCGGTTCATCTGCGTGAACTGCAGCGTGCTGACGACGCCGAAGTCCTGGGCTTTGGCCGCCAGCAGCTTCGCCATGTGCGCGAGGTTCGCAGTGTCGACGCAGTAGGCCGCGGCCTTGATCTCGCCGGCCCCGGCGGCGATGGCGCTCACGGCGCACGCGTCCGCCATCGACAGCGCGTCCGAGCAGCTCACGCCGAAGCGCACGTCCTTCGTCTGCGGCACGGCTTCATAGATCCCGCGCACGAAGCTGCCGAACGCGTCCGGCAGCATACTCCCCGCTGCGTCGCAGACGGTCACGCCGGCCGCACCGGCCGCGATCGCGGTCTGCAGCGCCTCAGCGAGGAAGGCGGGATCGGCGCGCGTGGCGTCGTCCGCGAGGAATTCCACGTCCTCGCAGACCGCCCGCGCCGCCGCGACGGTCTGGCGGATCGCCTCGAGCATGGCGGCGGGCTTTTTGCCCGCGAGGTATTCCATCTGCACGGCGCTGACCGGCGCGGGGACCTGGATGCGCGGGTGCTTCGCCTCCCTGAGCGCGGCCCAGACCAGCGATACGCTCGCCGGGTCCAGCGCGACCGGCACGCACACGGCGCTTTCCTTCACCGCAGAGGCGACGGATTTGATGAGCAGACTGTCGATCTTTGGGTTTTCGACCGCGTGCAGCTCAATGACGCTCACGCCCAGCCGGTCGAGGAGCTTGGCAAGCTCGATCTTCTCGCGGAACGAGAGCGTATAGCCCGCGGCCTTGCCCGCCTGGCGGATCGTGGTATCTGTCACGGAAATGTGTTTCATCATAGGTTCCTCCTTTTTTCGGAAAACAAAAAGTCCCTGAAGCCAACTGGCTTCAGGGACGAAATAGCTTCGCGGTACCACCCTGCTTATCCCCCGCCTCACGGCGGACGATCACTCTCGGACTCTGACAAGCCCATAGCCGGTAACGAGGCCAAACGGGCCATGCTACTTGTCGCCGTTCGCAGGGCCTACTCGGGAAGCAGACTGACCGCTGTCTTCGGTACCGGCTCACACCAGCCGCCGGTTCTCTGAGACGCTCCAACAGGGCCATAATTCCGTCATCGTATTTCGTGGTTATCAATACATGCCGCCATTAAAGCACGATTCCCACCGCTTGTCAAGCACACAGTCCAAGATTCGACATTTTCACAAAACCATGCGCCCTCTCCGCACCGCGTGTTTGTGCAATCAGTGCTCTGCGCACCCTTCAACCCAGCCCCGCCCAGCGTTCATGCTCCACGGCATCGGCGGTGGCGTGGGCCACGGCCGCCTCCAGAATAAGCGGGAAATATCACACCTGCGCGTCGCGGTTGTCGTCAAAAATCGGCATTCCGAGCTGAAGATCGTCGGGCGACGACAGCGTCTGCCCCAGCAGTCCGTTCAAAATCACCGCCAGCTGCGCGCACATCACCGCAGCGTCCCAGCGGCGCTGACTGGCACAATGGCCGCCAGCAGCAGTATGATCAGAAACAGGGAAACGCAGACCTTTTTCATGGAACATCCCTCTTTGTATACCCCCCTATCCTGCATCCTCAGGCCTAGGGTGTAAACCAGCAGACTTTTGAACGAAGAGAAGTCCTTCCGGTTTCCCGGAAGGACTTCCTTTGCTCTGAGCGGTATTTCGTTGTTGTCCTTGTGCGTGTTCGCCTTTTCCGGCGGGCGCGTTTTGTATTTTGGGGATCAGAACAGGTTCTTCTCGGTTTCCTTGTCGAAGAAGTGCATCAGCTCGGGCTTGAAGCTGTACTTCACGGGCTTGTGGCTGCCGTGGACAGCGTCGAGGTCGATGTCGGTCGTCGGGACGACGATGACAACGTCCTTGCCGTTGGAGTTGACGTGCAGATGCAGCTCGGAGCCCATCAGCTCGGAGACGTCGACCATGGCGTCGATGCCGTCCTGAGACAGGTGGATATGGACCGGGCGGACACCGGCGATGATGTCGACGGGCACCTTGTCCATCTTCTTGAGCGCTTCCTGCTTGTCGGCGGGCAGCTCGAAATCCTTGCCCTGCACGGTCGCGACGTACTTGTCGCCCTTCTTGGACAGCGTTGCGTCAAAGAAGTTCATCTGCGGCGTGCCGATGAAGCCGGCGACGAAGAGGTTTGCCGGATGGTTGAAGACCTCCTGCGGGGTGCCGATCTGCTGGATGAAGCCGTCGCGCATGATGACGATGCGGTCGCCCAGGGTCATGGCCTCGACCTGGTCGTGGGTGACGTAGATGAAGGTGGTGTCGATCTTCTCGCGCAGCTTGATGATCTCAGCACGCATCTGGTTACGCAGCTTGGCGTCGAGGTTGGACAGCGGCTCGTCCATCAGGAAGACCTTCGGGTTCCGGACGATGGCGCGGCCGATGGCGACACGCTGGCGCTGGCCGCCGGACAGAGCCTTCGGCTTACGGTTGAGGTACTGGGTGATGTCGAGGATCTCGGCGGCCTCACGAACCTTGCGGTCGATTTCCGCCTTCGGGGTCTTCTTCAGCTTCAGGGAGAAGGCCATGTTATCATAAACGGTCATGTGGGGATACAGAGCGTAGTTCTGGAAGACCATGGCGATGTCGCGGTCCTTCGGGGCCACGTCGTTCATGAGCTTGCCGTCGATGTACAGCTCGCCCTCGGAGATCTCTTCCAGACCTGCGACCATGCGCAGCGTCGTGGACTTGCCGCAGCCGGACGGGCCGACGAGAACGATGAATTCCTTATCGGCGATGTCGAGGTTGAACTCCTGTACGGCGACGACGCCCTTATCGGTGATCTGAAGGTTGACCTTCTTCTCCTCGGCAGGCTCTTCACCCTTCTTCTTTTTCTTGCTCTTCTTTTCTTCGCCACTGACGAACGGGTAGATTTTCTTGACGTTTACGAGTTTTACTTCTGCCATACTGTTTTGGGCCCTGACTGCGCTGCCTCCGCATCGCACTCTCACGACCGCCGGGCTTGGCGGACGCATTGCGGCATGTCTCCACAATGCCGCACCGGGAGCCTCCCGGATAAAAAATCCTCCTTATTATTGCCGCAGGGCACCATAAGTGTGGATTGGTACACCACGACTAAGATACAGATATTATATCAGATTGCTCCGGTAAAGTCATTTGTCGCTTTTGCTGAAATTTTACGCAGAAACACGGCAGAACGCACAAACCAGCTCCCCCCGTTTACTTTTTCCCCAGCCCCTGATACAATAGAGAAAGCATACACATGGGAGGGATGGCGCATGAAGCAGACGACGCTCTGCTATCTTGAGCGCGATGGACAGTATCTGATGCTCCACCGCGTAAAAAAGGAGCACGACGAAAATCACGACAAATGGATCGGCGTCGGCGGAAAATTTGAGGACCGGGAAAGCCCGGAGGACTGCGTCCGCCGCGAGGTTCTGGAGGAAACGGGGCTGACGCTCACGCAGTACCGCTACTGCGGGCTTGTGACCTTCGTCTCCGATATCTGGCCGACCGAGTATATGCACCTGTTCCACGCCACGGGCTTCACCGGCACGCCGAAGGACTGCGACGAGGGTGAGCTTGCCTGGATCGGCAAGCGGCAGCTTGCCGCCCTGCAGCAGTGGGAGGGCGACCGCATTTTTCTACGGCTCATGGACGAGCACGTGCCGTTTTTCTCGCTGAAGCTGGTCTACGCGGGCGATACGCTCACGGAAGCCGTTCTGAACGGAAAGCGGCTGGAACGGTCTTAAGGTATCAGGTATTTCCCGGCGTCCTGCTCAAGCTGCTTCCACACCGGGTATTCCGTACCGGTTTCATCGAAGAAGCGCTTCAGATCGCGGTTCAGCGCGCAGGCTTCTGTAAAGCTGCCGCAAGGCAGTTTATGGAAAAACATTTTTGGGAGAAATTGCTGAATTGTAAGCGAAGAGTATTGAAAAATCGGTTGCTCCGGATTATAATGACTACAACATATTGTGGTGGAGAGCGGCTGATCGCCGGACTTCAGACACAAATGAACGACAAGAAAGGAGAAACTTTCATGAGCAAGAAAACAAGATGCCGCGTGCTGAGTCTGCTGCTGGCGCTCGTCATGGTTCTTGGCATGGTTCCGATGGCTTCGGCCTCCTCGGCATACAATGTCAAGCTGACCCCGACGACTCCGGATGCGAGCAAGCTGAGCACCGCCATTCAGCAGAACAAATTCAAGCTGCAGAATGGTGAAGAGGCCTACGCGGACAACGATACCGTCCGCGCGATCGTTATTTTTGAGGGCGAGGGCGCTGTCCCCGCAGCGCTGAAGAGCACCGGCGTCGCTACGCAGAGCGCTGTCGCAGCCGCGTCGAAGACCCTCACGGCGCAGCACAGCCGCATTAAGACTGCGATCCAGTCCAAGGCTGTCAGCTATGACGTCAAGTACGAGTACACCACGCTGCTCAACGGTATGTCCGCCGACGTCAAGTTCGGCGACCTTGAGAAGCTGGCCAGCACGGCAGGCGTCAAGGAGGTCTATCTGGCCAACTATTACGACGAGCCTGTCGTCATGCCCAGCATGGATTCGGCCAACGACATGACCAACATCACCAAGGTTCGCGGTAAAGACACCGGCAAGGGCACCGTCATTGCGGTCATCGATACCGGCATCACCCCGGGCCACGAGGCGTTCACAGCGTATGACAGTATGCTGAACAAGGCTGCCATCAGCAAGGAGCAGGCCGAGGCCGCGATTGAAAAGCTTGGCCGCGGCAAATATCTGTCGGCAAAGGTTCCGTTCTCCTATGACTATTATGACAAGGACAACGACGCGACCGGCGACGTCAGCGGTCACGGCACGCACGTCTCCGGCATCGCAGCCGGCTGCGTCCTGTCGGATGACGGCGGCTATGAATTTGCTGGTTCTGCGCCCGGCGCACAGATCCTTGCACTGAAGGTCTTCTCCTCCGACCCGGCGGAGAGAGGCACCTCCAGCGACGTTTATCTCGCAGCCCTTGAAGACGCCTACACATTGGGTGCGGACGTCATCAATATGTCCCTCGGCGCACAGAACGGCTTCGTCTATGACGGCATCGAGGAAAAAGTCCTGAACGGCATCTTCACCACGCTGGACGACGCGGGCGTCATCTGCTGCATCGCAGCGGGCAACGAAGGCTCCATGGCAGACGGCGAGAGCATCACCGGCGTTCCTGCCGGCTATGTCACGTCCGACTATGCGGACTACGGCGTTGTCGGTTCCCCGTCCACCTATGACGGCAACCTGTCTGTTGCGTCTGTTGACAACGCGAAGTACGCCTCTCCGGCGATTGAAGTTGACGGCGCACAGATCGGCTACAGCGATACGGTCAACGCTTATAATACGCTGGCTGGCAAGACGTATGACTTTGTCCTGGTTCCCGGCAATGGCGAAACGTCCGACTATGCGGGCATCGACGTTACCGGCAAGGTCGCAGTCATCAAGCGCGGCAGCATTTCCTTCGTTGACAAGGTCAACAACGCAGACGCTGCCGGCGCAGCTGCTGCAATCGTTTACAACAACGAATCCGGCATCATCAACATGGCGCTGGACGGCACGAAGCTTCCCGCTGTTTCCGTTTCCGGCGAGGACGCAGCCAAGCTGCTTAACGCAAAGGAAAAGAAGGTCACATTCCTCGCGGAGATGGCCTCTGTTGACAACCCCACCGGCTGGCAGTCTTCGTCCTTCAGCTCCTGGGGCCCCACCCCGTCCCTGACGCTCAAGCCGCAGATCTCCGGTGTCGGCGGCAGCGTTCTGTCTGCACAGAACAACACGACGGACGGTTATCAGGTCATGTCCGGTACCTCCATGGCGACGCCGGATGTCGCGGGTGTTACTGCGACCATCCTGAGTTATCTGAAGAGCGAATCGAAGTACAAGGATCTGAGCAAGAAGGAACTGGCTGACATGGCAGAGGCTCTGTTGGCATCCTCCGCGCAGACGGTTATCCCCAACAACTACACCTTCAGTCCGAGAAAGCAGGGCGCTGGTCTGGTCGATGCTTTCCATGCCGAGCAGCTTGTTCTCGGTGGTGCAAAGGCGTACATCACCAACCCGATCGCCAACATCGGCGACAACCCCTCCAAGGACGGCCACTTCCAGATCCGCTACACCGTTAAGGATCTGAGAAACGAGTTCCCGGGCTGGGATCTCGAAAAGGACGGCAAGGAATTCAACATTTCGTGGAAGTTCTGCTTCGATGAGCCCGCAGCAGATGAGGAAGGCAACTACTACAACGCACTGACGACGCTCGGTCTGACAGAGGACGAGGTCACTGTTACCACTAACTATAAAGACGACGTTCTCGTCATCGGTCCCGGCCAGACGGCAGAAGTCGTGATCGACGTACAGCTGACGGATGATTTCATGGCCGATATCGACGCCATCTATCCGAACGGCGCGTACATCGAGGGCTACATCAACTTCACGAGTCCCGCTGCAACCGATGACCCGACCGCCTGCTTCCATGGCACGTTCATGGGCTTCTATGGCGACTGGGCACAGGCTCCCGTCATGGAACAGCTTGACTGGATCGACGTTATGACCGGCAACACTGACGTTTCCTGCAACACCTGGCCGAATCTGGCCTATCTGGCTGCGATCAGAGGCAACTCCATCACCAGCAGCTCTCTGGCCGGTACGAACCCGTTCGACTCGGAGCTGGATCTCCCGTTCGATGCGGACAGAATCGCAGTTTCCAGCCCGGATGCCGCATATGCGCTCGAGCGGACGCTGTACATGCAGCCGATGACGCTCCGCAATGCCCGTCACCTGATCATGGTTGTCTCCAACCGTGAAACCGGCGAGGTCTACTATGTGGACAACACCGAATATCTGCCGAAGGCCATCTATGACACGGATAACGGCTGGACAGCCACCGGCTCGTTCCTGTGGGACGGCACCGATCTGGACGGCAACGCAGTTCCGAACGACACCAAGGTCGACGTCAACTACTATGCCAACATTGCCTATGGCGCAGACGAGCTCGGCGCGCTGACCAACGGCGGCACGGATTACAGCAAGCTCAAGACGCAGGGCAAGAAGTATCTGGAGTGGAACTATGTCTGCACAGTCGACTCCGCGGCTCCGAAGGCACTCACGGCAAGCTATGATCCGGATACCAAGAAACTGACTGTTAAGGTCAAGGACAACCAGTATCTGGCCTATGTCGAGCTTGACACCTATCCCGATCTCACTGCGAGAGACGACGCGATCTTTGCAGAGAAAGCTGCCGGCACTGCGTCCACAGTTACGCTGGATGCTTCGAGCGTCACGAACGGCATTGCAGTTCTCTATCTGTTCGACTATGCGACCAACTACACCGCATACGTTGTTGATCTGGACGCTGCCGCCGACGGCGAGCTCACCAACTGCACCGTGACGCTGCAGTCCTACAATGCAGATAAGGGTCTTGTCAAGGAAGCCTACACCGAAGACTTCGCTGCCAAGGACGTCGTTGAGGTCTGGTCCGGCGAAGAGGTCACCGCACAGGCGCAGCCTGCCGAGGGCGAGGAGTTCTACGCATGGATGCAGAACGGCAAGATCGTCTCCACGGATGCGAACTACACCTTCACGGCTGTTTCCGACGTGACGCTGACGGCAGTCTTTGATCCGATCTATACCGTTTCCTTCGATTCTGACGGCGGCACGCCGGTCGAATCGCAGCTGGTTATCCGCGGTGAGACGGCCTCCAACCCCGGCGAGCCCACGCGCAGTCTGTACACGTTCAAAGGCTGGTATCTGGACGGCACGCTCTATGATTTCAGCAAGCCCGTTCTGTCCGACCTGACGCTGACCGCAAAGTGGAAGCTCATCAACGAGCCGATCGACCCCATCCTCCCGGCACTGATCCCCGCCACGAAGACCCCGACGACCGGCAGATTCCCGTTCACCGACGTGACCACGGGCGACTGGTTCTATGACGCAGTCAAGGGCGCCTGGGAGAACGGTCTGATCAATGGCGTGACTGCCACGACCTATCAGCCGAAGGGCACGCTGACCGTCGCTGAAGCCATCAAGCTGGCCTCCGCGCTGCATCAGATGATCAAGGACGGCAAGGTCACGCTGACCAACGGCAGAGGCTACTGGTACGAAACCTACGTCAACTACGGCGTCCGCGAGGGCATCCTTGACGAGAGCTACCAGAAGCTCAGCTACGAGCAGATGACCAAGCCTGTTTCCCGCAGCGAGTTTGTCCACATCTTCTTCAAGGCTGTAAGCAGCTACAAGACGATCAACTCTGTCGCGGACAACAGCATCCCCGACGTGAAGACGACGGACAGCTACGGCGATGAGATCTACACGTTCTATCGTGCAGGCATCCTCACCGGCTCCGATGCCGCCGGCACGTTCCATCCGGCCAGCACCATCGTCCGCAGCGAAGCTGCCGCGATCCTCGTCCGGATGTACGACGCATCCTACCGCGTCAACATCACGCTGAAATAATTCCCCGCACAAAAGGGGCGCTTCCCATCCGGGAAGCG
>OLSX01000500.1_pt1 | contig 40032 bp, 31 predicted proteins | sample 1673141 | NCBI WGS metagenome assembly OLSX01 (sample SAMEA3136759, study PRJEB25190) | human gut metagenome | biome: human gut; feature: human-associated habitat; material: faeces | place: Austria | collected 2013 | reverse complement strand
CGATACATCTATCCCAGTCAAAACTGAAGCCAAGCGATTTCAGCTGTTTGGTAAAGGTCTTGATGTTGGCCTGCGTCGAAACCGCCGGGTGCACACCGGTTTTGATGGCGTAGTTTTCAGCCGGCAGCCCAAAAGCGTCAAAGCCCATCGGATACAAAACATTAAAGCCCTGCATGCGTTTTTTGCGGGCAATGACGTCCAAAGCGGTGTAAGAACGCGGATGTCCGACATGCAAACCTGCGCCGGACGGATACGGAAACTCGACCAGAGCATAAAATTTTTCCTTGTCATGGTCGATTTCCACCTTGTAGGCTTTCTCGTCGTCCCAGATTTTCTGCCACTTTTTCTCAATGCTGGCAAAATCGTACTTCATATGCTTCTCCTCATTCCTGTGAATGGATTTCTCTCAATATGCGGCAGGATGAAAACGGCCCCTGACCGCTCTGCGGTCAGGGGCGTAAAATACGCGGTACCACCCTGATTCAGCTGCTTTTTCAAGCAGCCCTCAAGCGGCCTTTAACGCGGCCATGCGTCCGTCCTTACTGCCTTCGGGGCGGCGGCTCAGGGGCGAGAGACGTCCGGTTGATTTTCCCGGCTCACACCAGCCGCCGGGTCCCTGAAAAAAATCGCGCGGGGCATTCCCCTTCTCTGCCTTTTACCGGGTCATTGTACGTTTTTTTGCGCCGTTTGTCAAGCGTTTTCGCCCAAAACGGCAGCCAGATTCACCTGATGTCCGTCCTGCCAGAGGCGTTCGAGGTCATAGAACTTTCTGGCCTCAGCCGTAAAGACATGCACGACAAGGCTGCCGAAGTCCATGAGCACCCACGTGCCGCCGCGATGGCCCTCGCGGGAGAGCATCGGCTCGCCCGCCTCGTCCATCGCCTCTTCGACCGCGTCGCAGAGCGTCTTGACGTGGGTGGAGCTGGTGGCGGTGCAGATGAGAAAAAAGTCGGCGAGGGTCGAAATGTCGGTGATGCCGATGAGGCGGATGTCCTCACCCATTTTGGCGTCGAGCGCCTTTGCCGCAAGCGCGGCCACTTCTTTTGCACTGAGCATGGTTTTTATGTTCCTTTCTGATCTGTATCGGGTTCTTCCCAGACCGTACCGTCCGGGAAGGGGTCTTCTGTAGGCTCGGATGCGCCGGGTTCCTGCGGCTCATCCGGATCTCCCGGCTCTTCCGGGGCATCCTGCGGTTCGTCCGTCTGCTCCGGTTCCTCCGGCGCTTCCGGCTCCGGGTCAGGGGCTTTCTGATACGCATACGCCTGTTCGGGCGTGACGACATTCAGACTGCCGGAGGCGATCGGCGCGTCATAGGGATTGAAGCAGGCGTTGACTGTTTCCAGCAGCCGGCCGGCGTAGAGGGGATAATAGGCCGCGCCGTTGATCATCGCGCCCTCGCCCTCTGCGGTGCAGCACTGCATGGAATCAAAATCGCAGGCCAGCAGTTCCTTGCCGAACCAGACCATATTGCCGGTTGTGAGGCTCGTGGTGACATATTCGGCAAAAATGTCTGCAAACTCCCCGATTTTTGTCAGGCTGCTGACGGACAGGCACTGCTTTGCCAGCGCCTTCAAAAACTGCTGCTGCACCTGCGTGCGCTGGATATCCTGCGTGGCGTAGCCCTTGCGGAAGCGGACAAGCTCCATAGCCTTTTCGCCGTCCAGATGCTGCGGCCCCTTCTTCAGGTGGATATACAGATCCTGCGACGCATCCTCATAGTCCATGTCCTGCGGCACGTCAAAGTCGACGCCGCCGACAAGATCGACGGTCTTCTTGAACGCCTCCAGATCGACGAGCACATAGCCGTCGACCGGAAAGCCGAGCAGGCTGTGCAGGCGCGAGGCAAGCCGTTCCATGCCGTCCGCACCGCCGCCCGCGTAAACCGAGTTGATCTTCATAAGTCCCCCGCCCCCGGTCGCGACCGGGGTATCGCGCGGGATAGACAGAAGCGCGACCGTGTGCGTGTTCGCATCCAGATGGGCGACGATGATGGTGTCGGTGCGGTAGCCATCGCCGTCGGTGCCGCAGATGAGAATGTTATACACGCCGTCGCGCAGCGCCTTGGGCTGCTCGGTGGGCACGTCCTCCTCCGGCTGCTGCTCCGGCTCAAGCTCCTGCGGTGTGACTGGAACGGCGGACGGCTCCGGCGCTTCTTCCTCGGCGGGAGGCTCCGGCTCCGGCTCGGAGAGCGCCGGACGCTCCACCGGCTTCACCAGCAGCTTCCACGCCGCAAACGCGCTTCCGGCGACTGCCAGCACGATCACCGCCGCGATCAGCGCCGTGCGTGTACCGCGCGACAGCGCGGACTTTTTTGTATGCGCCGCACGGCGGCGATTGCCAAATAGTTTCATTCAGGGTTCCTTTCGGGTTTGGATGAGCCAGTCTCTGGCCGCAAGGGAATCGGCGCAGGCGGGCTGACCCTTTTGGGCAAGCTGCTCCAGCGTCATATCGATGCCGAGCAGCACGCCCTCGTCCAGATCGTGCCAGACAGCCTCGCGCAGCCGGTCAACGCCCGGAAAATCGCGGTTCGGCTCCATATAATCCGCAATGTAGATGATTTTTTCCAGCAGGGTCATATGCGCTCTGCCGGTCGTATGATAGTCGATGGCGGAGACGACGGCATTGTTCTCACCGAAAATACGTGCGGCAGCCGCCGCGCCGGTCTTGGCGTGGAGCAGCTTCGCCTGCGCGTATTCGAACGGCGATACCGGCAGCTTCCAATGATCGACCAGCTTTTGCTGCTGCGCAGGAGAGAGCGCCTTGGTAATATCGTGCAGGATCCCGGCACGGGCAGCGTCCGTCTCATCCGCGCCGTATTTTTTTGCCAGCAGCACGGCGGTATCGGACACGCCCTGCGCGTGGGCGCGGCGCTTTTCCTTGTGCAGAGAAAGGCTGACGCGGCGCAGATCCGCAAACGGCAGCGCGTGATATGCGCCGCCCACGCCGTAGAGCCTCTCCCGTTCGATCATGGCCAGCACGTCCGGGTGCAGGGCCTCGTCCGCAATGCCGAAAAACAGGAGCCGACGGGCCTCGGTCGACGAAATTTCCAGACAGTCGTTCTGCAGAACGATGGGCCGGACGCCGAATACGGCCTCCATTTTTTCCTGCTGGGCCAGCAGCTGCGCAGAAAGCGCTGCATCGGCACGCACGCGGGCCATGCAGACGGGCACGGCCAGCGCTGCAATGGCCTCCGGCTCGCGCCACTGGAAAAAGGACAGGAACATATCGGTTCCCATCAGCAGATACAGCTCATCCTGCGGATAGCTTTCCCGCAGTTCGCGCAGCGTATCCACGGTATAGCTCGGGCCGGGCCGGTCAAGCTCGATGCGGCTGACCTCCATGCCGGTTTCTCCAGCTATGGCAAGCTGCGTGAGCGCGAAGCGCGTTTCGCCGTCCGGCGAGCCTTCGGCCACGGCCTTGTGCGGCGGGATGGCTGCGGGGATCAAGAGAATTTTGTCCAGTCCCAGCAGCTGCCGCGCCTTGCGCGCGGCGAAAATATGCCCCAGATGCGGCGGATTGAAGCTGCCGCCGTAAATGCCGATCCTTGCCATGCTGCGCCCCTCCCCTGTCGGTGTTCTTTTTTACTGCTCTTCCTTCTGCTGGCGGCTGCGCTCGATGGCGGCGGAGACTGCCTTATCGTGGAAGTACTGCTTGCGCTGCTTCCGCTGCTGCTCGGCTGCCTGCTTGCGGGCGCGAAGCCCGGCCTTGACGGGGTTATAGTTGCCGGAGACTTTTTTGGCCGGCTTTTTCGCGGCGGCCTTTTTCTTCTCCTGCTCCACCTTTTCGGACTTGCGCCAGATCACGAATTTCGTGCCGACGCAGGCGACGCCCTCGGCGCCAAGCGCCTGGCAGATGGCGTCAGAGGCTTCGCGGGCCGTGAGTCCGGAGGTTTCGAGCACGCGGCCCTTGACCAGCTCGTGGCTGTCAAGCAGGACGACAGCCTCGTCCAGCAGCGTGTCGGAAATACCGCCCTTGCCGACGATGAGCGTCACGTCCAGCGGATTGGCCTGCGCGCGAAGCTCGGCGCGTTCCTTACTTGTCATCATGTTCAAATTCCTCCCGATAGATTCTGCAAAATGCCTGAAGCGCCCGCGCTCGGTGGGAAATGGCGTTTTTCTCCTCAGGCGCAAGCTCGGCATAGGTCTTTTCAAGCTCCGGCAGGTAAAATACCGGGTCGTAGCCGAAGCCGCCCGTGCCCTTGGGCGCGAACAGAATTTGTCCAGGGCATTCGCCGCGCGCGACGATCCTCCGGCCGTCCGGCCAGAGGCAGGTAATGACGCAGACGAATTTCGCCGTGCGCCGCTCCGCCGGAACGTCCTTCAGATTTTCAAGCAGATAGGCAATGCGCTCCGCGTCGGAGCTTTTATGGCCGTAGCGGGCGGAGTGCACGCCCGGCGCGCCGTCCAGCGCGTCCACCATGAGACCGGAATCATCGGCCAGAACAGGCATACCGCTGGCCTTCATGACGGCCTCCGCCTTCAAAAGCGAGTTTTCTTCAAACGTCGTGCCCGTCTCATCGACGTCCACGTGCAGCCCGTATTCCGATTCCAGCGCGATCTCAAAGCCGAGCTGGGACAAAATCGCGGAAAGCTCGACCAGCTTGTGCTGGTTCTGGCTGGCTAAGATCACCTTCATATCAGCGCCTCCGCAAAACTCTTCGCGTCGAAGGGCATCAGATCGTCGATCTGCTCGCCGACGCCGATGAACTTGACCGGGATATGCAGCGCCTGCGCGACCGCAATGACCACGCCGCCCTTGGCCGTGCCGTCCAGCTTCGTGAGAACCATGCCGGTAACGCCCGCACATTCCTGAAACTGCCTGGCCTGAAGCAGGCCGTTCTGTCCGGTCGTGCCGTCGAGGACGAGCAGGACCTCCTTGCTGGCGCCGGGAAGCTCACGGTCAAGAATGCGGGAGATCTTATTTAATTCGTTCATGAGGTTCTGCTTGTTGTGCAGGCGGCCTGCGGTGTCGCAGATGATGACGTCGCTGCCGCGCGCTCTTGCCGCTGCGATGGCGTCAAAAACGACGGAGGCGGGGTCCGCGCCCTCGTGCTGGCGGATGATGTCGCAGTGCGCACGCTCCGACCAGATCTCAAGCTGATCGGCTGCCGCGGCGCGGAACGTGTCGCCCGCGCACAGCAGGACCTTCTTGCCCTGATCGTGCAGCTGGTGGGCGAGTTTACCAATGGTTGTCGTTTTGCCGACGCCGTTGACGCCGATGACGAGAATGACCGACGGCTTCGTGTCCAGCTTCAGGGCCGGATCGCCGACGTTCAGCATATCGGCGAGAATGCCGCGCAGGGCAAGCTTGGCCTCGTCGACGGTCTTGATGCGCTGCTCCTTCGCGGTCTGGCGCAGACGATCCATAACGGCCTCCGTCGTGTCCATACCGATGTCAGAGACGATGAGGCTTTCCTCAAGATCGTCATAGAACTCGTCGTCCAGCTCACTGGCGGTAAAGACGCTGCTGATGGAACTGGCCGTCTTGCTCAGTCCCTGCTTGAGTTTTTCAAAAAATCCCATGTATTTGATATCCTTTCTGGATGATATTCCGGGTATTTGCGCAGTACCCTGTAGAGGCCGATGCCCACATCGCCCCGCTGGAAAGCTACAAATCTACTGCGTTTTTATCAGTTCGTAACCCCCAGCTGTTTTGCCAGCTCGTCGAGGCTCAGGCGGAGGATCTTGGACACGCCCTGCTCCTGCATGGTGACGCCGTAGAGTACGTCGGCGGCCTCCATGGTGCCGCGGCGGTGGGTGATGACGATGAACTGGGTCTTGTCGCTGAGCGTGTGCAGATAATTTGCGAAGCGTTCGACATTTCGGTCGTCCAGTGCGGCGTCGATCTCGTCGAGCATGCAGAACGGCGTGGGGCGTACCTTTAAGATGGCAAAATAGAGCGCGATGGCCACAAACGCCTTTTCGCCGCCGGAGAGAAGCGTGATGGTCTTGACCTGCTTTCCGGGCGGCTGGACGCGGATCTCAATGCCGCATTCGAGCGGCGCGGACTTGTCCTCCAGTATGAGCGAGGCTTTTCCTCCGCCAAACATTTCTTCGAACGTTTTGCCGAAATATTCATCAATACGGGCAAATTCCCGGACAAAAATTTCGGTCATTTCCGTCGTGATGGAGGCGACGATGTTTTCAAGCTCGGACTTCGCGTGCTGCACGTCGTCGCGCTGGGCGGCCAGATATTCATAGCGCTCGGACACGCGGGCGTATTCGTCGATCGCGCCGAGATTCGGCGTGCCGAGGGCAGAAATTTTCCGGCGCACCTCGGTAATGCGCTTGTTGGCTGCCGTGAGATTTTCAATCTCGACAGTTTCCTTTTCTGCCGTGCCGGGGGTCAGCTCGTAGGAATCCCAGAGCTTATCGACGATCTGCTTTTCCTCAAGCTCGCTCGTGGCCTTTTTCTGTTCGAGACGGGCTGTTTCGCGTTCGAGCTGCAAAATGGACTGGTTTTTCTCCTGCGCCTGCTTTTCGGTCTGGCTGCGCCGGGCTTCCAGCTGGGCACGCTCGTCAACGGCCTCCTTCAGTGTCTGCCGGGCCAAATCAAGCTGTGTGCCGGAGGCCGTCAGGCCGTCCTCCTTCTCCTGAATCTGCCCTTCGAGCGCAGAGATCTGTAATTCGTATTCGTGGATCAGCCCTGTTTTCTGCGTCACGTCGCCCTGCATGGCCTCGCTGAGCGCCTGCAGCTGGGCGATGGTGTTCTCGGAGGCTGCACGCGCCGTCTCGATGGAGGCCGCGTCCATGCGCAGGGCGGTGATCTGGTCCGTGAGCTGCTGCTGCTGCTCGGTCAGGGCGGTCTGCCTGCCGGTCAGCTCCGTCTCCCGCGCGTGCAGCGCGTCCTGCGCGGCAGTCTGCTGCTGCAGCTGGGCCTTGAGCGCCTGCAGCTTTCCCTCCTCGCCGCCGGTGCGGCTGGTCAGGTGGGCAAGCTCCTTTTCGATGTTTTCCAGATTTTCCGTGACCGCAGCGGCCAGAAGCTGCACCTGCTTGTGCTCCTCCGTGCGGCGCAGCACCTCGTCTTCCGCCTCGCGGAGCTGGCTGCGGACGGCAGTAAGCTCAAATTCGGTCTTCGCGGCGGAGGAAGCGGCTTCGGCCGTCTGCGCCTTGAGCGATTCAAGGCTTTGCGCGAGTGCGTTCCGTTCCTCGGCCAGCTTTGCAAGCGTGTTCGCGCGCGTCAGAACGCCCGCGCTCTTTGCGGCAGAGCCGCCGGTCATACTGCCGCCCGCGTTCATGACCTGCCCGTCGAGCGTGACAATGCGCACGCGGCTGCCGCAGGCACGCGCCATGCGCACGGCGTTATCCAGCGTGTCGCAGATCACGGTGCGGCCAAGGGCGTTTTCAATCACGGCGCGGTACCGCTCGTCGCATGAGACGAGGCCGGAGGCGACGGAGATAAAGCCCGGCTGGCGCTGGCAGACGGTATCCTGCAGGCTTTGCGGCTTGATCGCGGTGAGCGGAAGGAAGGTCGCGCGGCCGCCGTCGCGGCGCTTGAGCATCTGGATGGCGGTCTTGCCGTCCTCCTCGGAGGAGACGACAATGTTCTGCATGGCGGCGCCGAGCGCCGTCTCGATGGCGGTGGTATAGCGGTCTTCCACGCGGATGAGCTTGGAAACCGGGCCGTGGATGCCGCGAAGCTTTCCGGCTGCCGCGTCCTGCATGACAAGGCGGACGGCCTTGGAAAAGCCCTCGTATTCGCGCTCCATCTCACGGAGCATACGGATCTTCGAATCAAGCGTATCGAGCTGGACGCCGGCGGCGTTCAGCTGCCTTTGCAGGCCGTCGCGCTTGTCCTGACGCGCTTTCAGGCGAAGCTCATAGCCCGCGATGGTATTTTTCGCGCTCTGCGCGTCGTCCTGCGCCTGTTCAAGACTTTTTTTGCAGGCGAGCTGCTGCGCCGCGATCTGCTCCTGCCGGGTCTTTGCGGCAGTCCGGTCCTCCTCCAGCGTCTGTCTGCGGGCAAGGACCTCCTCCATGGAGGCCTCCATGGACGCGATCTGCGCAGTCACGGAGGCGCTCTGCGACTGCAAAAGCGCCTGCTGGGCACGGAGGGAAACGAGCTGCTGTCCGGCTTCGCCGGTCTGCTCTGCGAGAGCCTGCGCCTCCTGCTGAACGGCAGCAAGGGAGTCATTTGCAGCGGCCAGCGCGCGGGTATTTTCTTCGATCTTCTGCCGCTCGGCCTCGATCTGGCCCGCAATGCCGCCGCTTCGCGTCTGCTGATCCTGCAGCTCCTGCCGGATGCGGTCGATGTTCGTCTGGTGGTGCTGGATCTCCGCGCGCAGGAGCGTAATTTCGTTCTGTGCCTGCTGGCGTTCGGCCTCCATCTGGCTGATGTGCTCGCGCTGCTGGTCGAGCTGAAGCGTCTGGTGGTTGTATTGCAGGCTGAGCTGCTCGGCCTTGCTGTAGAGCGCGGTCAGCTCGTCGTGCGCCTGTTCGAGGATGAAAGCGGCGGAGGCGTAATCCGTCTCGGCCTTGCGGGCGCTTTCGGCGATTTTTTTGAGATTTTCCAGCCAGACCGTGACCTCAAGACCCTTGAGCTCGGTGCGGAAGGTCAGATATTTCTGCGCCTTCTCCGCCTGCTCCCGCAGCGGGCCGACCTGAAGCTCCAGCTCGGAGATCTTATCGCCGATGCGCAGCAGATTGTCCTCAGTGTTGGCTAGACGGCGCTCTGTTTCCTCCTTGCGGTGGCGGAATTTGGAGATGCCTGCGGCCTCTTCAAAAATTTCACGCCGGTCGGTCGACTTGAGCGCAAGGATCTCGTCAATGCGGCCCTGTCCGATGTTGGAATAGCCCTCGCGGCCAAGGCCGGTGTCCATGAACAGCTCGTTGATGTCCTTGAGGCGGGCAAGCTGCTTATTTATATAGTATTCGCTCTCACCGGAGCGGAAATAGCGGCGGGTGATCATGACCTCGGGCGTCTCAATGCGAAGGCTGGCGTCGGAATTGTCAAGCACGAGCGTCGCCTCGGCGTAGCCGACGGCGGGGCGCTTGGCCGTGCCGCCGAAGATCACGTCCTCCATCTTCGCGCCGCGCAGCGCGCGGGTGCTCTGCTCGCCAAGCACCCAGCTGATGGCGTCGGAAATATTCGATTTTCCGCTGCCGTTCGGCCCGACGATGGCGGTGCAGTCGCTGCCGAACTGCAAAAGCGTCCTGTCCGGGAAGGACTTGAAGCCCTGGATCTCCAATGATTTCAGATACACGCGGATACCTCTCCAATTTATTCTATCTTGGTATTTTACCATTTTTCCATAGGAAATGCAATCCCGGAATCGCTTTTTGGCAAACAGCGCGGATCTGTACGCACCTGAGCGTCCCTTTGTGTCAAAGGGACGCCTTGGGCGCCGGTGTATCAAAGAAAAACCGGCAGCGCCGTTACAGGCGCTGCCGGGGGATCGTTTGCGGTTATGAGAACAGATAATGCTTGACCAGCTCCTGAAGCAGCTCGTCACGGTCGAGCTTGCAGATCAGGCTGCGGGCATTGTTGTAGTTGGTAATGTAGGTAGGATCCTCAGACAGGAGATAACCGACTATCTGATTGATGGGGTTATACCCTTTTTCGCTGAGGGCGCCATATACGGCGGTCAGAATGCTCTTCATTTCCTCACTACTGTCTTCCGGTACCACAAACTTGATGGTATTGTCATTCACGACGGTCAGCCTCCTTCTCTTGAGCTTGTGCCACTATCATAATATATTGTGCCCGGTTTGTAAATGCGTCCAACATTTCATTTGTGTTACAATTTCCCCGAAAGCACAAGATTTAGACAAAAAGCGGCAAAAAGCGGCAAAAAGCGCATGCGGAGGCAGACGGCGCTCATTCGTAGATCGGATGCTTTCTGACAAGTTCTGCAACAGCAGCAAGCACAGCTTTGCGGTTGGATTCAAAATCCGTTGCGATCTTATCAATGCAGTCGGCCACGACCGGCATATCCTCCGGCGTAAAGCCCCGCGTAGTGCACGCAGGCGTGCCGATACGCACGCCGCTGGTGACGCCGGGTTTCTGCGGGTCGTTCGGGATGGCGTTTTTATTAACGGTGATGTGCACCTCATCAAGCTTGGTCTGCAAATCCTTTCCAGTGATGTTCTTCTTCCGCAGATCGGCGAGCATCAGATGATTGTCCGTGCCGCCGGTCACAAGATCGAAGCCATGTGCCAGCAGCGCTTCTGCCAGCGCCTTTGCATTCTTCACGACGTTTTCTGCATAGGTTCTGAATTCCGGCTGTGCCGCCTCGCGCAGGCAGATGGCCTTGCCCGCGATCACGTGCATCAGCGGCCCGCCCTGCGTGCCGGGGAAAACAGCGCTGTTGAGCTTTTTGGCGAATTCCTCGTCGCGCGAGAGGATCATGCCGCCGCGCGGGCCGCGCAGCGTCTTATGCGTGGTGGTCGTGACGACGTCGGCATAGGGAACGGGGCTCATATGCTGCCCGCCTGCGACAAGACCCGCGATATGCGCCATGTCGACCATGAGCAGCGCGCCGTTTTTGTGCGCGATCTCGGCAAATGCCTTAAAATCAATGGCTCTGGGATAGGCGGACGCACCGGCCACAAGCAGCTTCGGCCGGTACCGGCGAACCATGTCCTCGACCTGATCATAGTCGATGCGGCCCGTCTCCGGGTCCACGCCGTAGCTGATGCTGTGATAGTATTTGCCGGAGAGATTGACGCGGGCGCCGTGCGTCAGATGGCCGCCGCTGGCAAGATCCATGCCCATGAGCGTATCGCCCGGCTGCAAGAGCGCGGCATAGACCTCCAGATTGGCCTGCGCGCCGGAGTGCGGCTGTACATTGGCATAGGCCGCGCCGAACAGCTTTTTCGCGCGCTCGATCGCGATCGTCTCCAGCACATCCACATAATCGCAGCCGCCGTAATAGCGCTTGCCGGGGTAGCCCTCGGCGTATTTGTTCGTCAGAACGGAGCCCATGGCCGCGATGACGGCGGGAGAGGCGATGTTCTCCGACGCAATCAATTCAATGTTCTGCTTCTGGCGCTGAAATTCGTTTTCGATGCAGGCCGCGACCTCGGGGTCCTGCGTCTGCAGATAGCTCATGCCGGTTTCGAGTACGTTTGCCATGACGATGTATCTCCTTATACAACGATAAAAATGAGCAGGCCGTCTCTGGTCTGCTCATTGTGGTGCCGTATTACAAAAGCTGTAGCTGCGGCTCTGTCCTTTTGCCTGAGAGATTCGGCTTGCGCCTTGCACCTTCGGCACTCAATTCAATGAGTTCTCCAGAGATTCCTTCTGTTCTCAGTCCGCATACGCGTTCTGAGGACGATCAACGGATGTCCTGTATTTAATTGACGGCGTTATTATACACACCTCGCATACAAATGTCAACAGGGTGTACGCAGAAATTTCATTCCGACACCTTCGGCAGCTTTGCGATGCTTGCGGCAAGCTGCTCGTCGGTCGGGATAATATCGGTCATTTCATGATCGTTGAACTTCTGATACGCAACGAGATCGAAGTAGCCGGTGCCGGTCAGGCCGAAGACAATGGTCTTCTCCTCCCCTGTTTCCTTGCACTTAAGCGCTTCGTCGATGGCGGCGCGGATGGCGTGGCTGGATTCCGGCGCGGGGAGAATGCCCTCAGTGCGGGCGAAATACTCCGCTGCTTCAAACACGCTCGTCTGCTCGACGCTGCGGGCCTCCATCAGGCCGTCGTGGTACAGCCGCGAGAGGATCGGGCTCATGCCGTGGTAGCGCAGGCCGCCCGCGTGGTTGGCCGACGGGATGAAGCCGCTGCCAAGCGTGTACATTTTTGCCAGCGGGCAGACCATGCCGGTATCGCAGAAGTCATAGGCGAACACGCCGCGCGTAAAGCTGGGGCAGGAGGCGGGTTCGACGGCGATGAAGCGGTAATCCTTTTCGCCGCGCAGCTTTTCGCCCATAAACGGAGCGATCAGACCGCCGAGGTTCGAGCCGCCGCCGGCGCAGCCGATGATGATATCGGGCGTAATGCCGTATTTATCGAGCGCGATCTTCGTTTCCAGACCGATAACCGACTGATGGAGCAAGACCTGATTCAGGACGCTGCCGAGCACATAGCGGTAGCCGGGCGTGGTCGTAGCGACCTCGACGGCCTCGCTGATAGCGCAGCCGAGAGAACCGGTCGTGTCGGGGTCCTTCGCGAGAATGGCGCGGCCGACATTCGTGGTGTTCGATGGGCTGGGCGTGACGCTTGCGCCATAGGTGCGCATGACCTCGCGGCGGAAGGGCTTCTGCTCATACGAGCACTTGACCATGAAGACCTTCAGGTCAAGCCCCAGATACGCGCAGGCCATGGAAAGGGCCGTGCCCCACTGACCGGCGCCCGTCTCGGTCGTAACGCCCTTGAGTCCCTGCTTTTTGGCGTAATATGCCTGCGCGATGGCAGAGTTCAGCTTGTGGCTGCCGGAGGTATTGTTGCCCTCGAATTTGTAATAGATCTTCGCCGGGGTTCCGAGCTTTTCCTCGAGGCAGTACGCGCGCACCAGCGGTGACGGACGGTACATCTTGTAGAAATCGCGGATCTCCTGCGGGATGGGGATATACGGCGTGTCGTTGTCCAGCTCCTGCTCGATCAGCTCGTCACAGAAAACGGGGCGCAGATCATCAAAGCCCATGGGCTTGCCGGTGCCGGGGTTCACGAGAGGCGCGGGCTTGTTTTTCATGTCCGCGCGGACATTGTACCAATTCTGGGGCATCTCAGACTCAGACAGATAGATCTTGTAAGGAATGTTTTCGGTTTTCATAGTTGTTTCTCCTTTCGCGTTTTGGCTTTCTCCGGGAAAAGGGAAACAAAAAAGACCTTCATCCACAGAGAAAACCGGTTATCGGTTTGATCTCTTGGGACAAAAGTCTGAAAAACTTCTGCGGTGCCACCCAAATTGACAATTGCTTGTCCGCTCATGACGCGCCTGCACGCATCCTCCCCTGTAACGGTGGGACTCCGTCAGCGCCTACTTGCCTTTGCGTTCAGCCTGCCCTCCGCAGTCCATTCGGCAAACGTCTTTCTGCTGCACTCGCACCACCCGGCAGCTCTCTGGGAGAAATCCTGTCTGCTTACTCGTCTGCATCAACGGTTTCATCTTGCCACGGAGTATACGCCCGAAATTCGCGTTTGTCAAGTGTTTTTTTCGGTAAAGCAAAAAAATTTTCGGGCCGCAGGACGCTTGCAAAGACCGTGCGGATGTGATATAAAGGCGGTAATCTGCAAAAAACGAGGTAATTCCCATGCAAAGCTCCTGCCGCCGGACGATCCTTGGCTGCTATGTCGGCTATATCGTGCAGGCCATCGTCAATAACTTTGTTCCGCTGCTGTTCGTCATGTTCGAGCGGACGTACCAGATCCCGCTTTCGAAAATCACGCTGCTCATCACGATCAATTTCTGCATTCAACTCGGCATTGATCTGCTCTCGGCGTGGTTTCTGGATCGCATCGGCTACCGCGCGGCCATTTTGCTGTCGCATATTGCTTCGGCTGCAGGACTTGTCTTGCTGACCATTCTTCCGGATGCGCTGCCGGATGCGTTTACGGGGCTTCTGATCGCCGTCGTGATCTACGCCGTCGGCGGCGGGCTGCTGGAGGTCATTGTCAGCCCGGTGATGGAGTCCTGCCCCACGCAGAATAAGGAACAGCACATGAGCCTGCTCCATTCGTTCTATTGCTGGGGTCATATGGGCGTCGTGCTGCTGTCGACGGCATTTTTCGCGCTGTTCGGAATTGGAAACTGGAAGCTCCTTGCGCTTTTATGGGCGCTCGTTCCGGTCGTAAACGCGGTCTTCTTCGGGGGTGCGCCGCTCTATCCGATGCAGGCCGAGGGTGCGCAGGCGCTATCGCTGCGCACGCTCGTCAAAAGCCGTGTATTCTGGCTCTTTATGGTGATGATGCTCTGCGCAGGCGCGTCGGAGCAGGCCGTGAGCCAGTGGTCGTCAGCCTTTGCCGAACAGGGGCTCGGTGTTTCGAAGACTGTAGGCGATCTGGCAGGGCCGATGGCGTTCGCGGCCATGATGGGCGTTTCCCGGCTGATTTTCGGGAAATACGGCGAAAAACTGAACTTAAACCGCTATATGGCTGTCTGCGCGGCGCTGTGCGTCGGGGCGTATCTGTGCATCGTGTTCGTGCCGTCTCCGGTTCTGAGCCTGCTTGGCTGCGCCGTGTGCGGCTTCTCGGTCGGCATTTTCTGGCCCGGAACGTTCAGCCGCGCATCCGCCTCCATCCGGGGAGGCGGAACGCAGATGTTCGCGCTGCTGGCGCTGGCGGGTGATCTTGGCTGCGCGGGAGGCCCGACGCTTGCGGGCCTCGTCTCGGACGCCTGCGGCGGAGCGCTCCGCGCAGGCATCCTCGCCGCCATCATTTTCCCGCTTCTGATGCTGCTCTGTATACTTCTGGTTCGGAAGCAGCGCGGCGCTTAAATCAGATCCAGAAAATCCTCCAGCATCCGGGTCAGCTCCTTCCGGGTCAGCTCGTCGGCAACATGGAGCTTCCCGTCCTTTTCGGTCAGAAGGTCGGCGGCATAGGCCCAGCGGACGGCGTCCGCCGCGTCCTCGCTGATCTCGTCTGCGTCTTCAAACTGCGTCAGATCGACCTCCTGCCCGGCTTCGGTGTCCAGACCGAGCTGGCGGGCCATCTGGTAAAGCGTCTTTGCCGCCTCCTGTTTTGTGATGGGCGCGTCGGGGTCATAGGTCAGCAGCGCGGCCTCCGCGCTCTGCGGCTCCGCCTGCGTCCAGCGGGCGGAAAGCGTCGTATCGCCGGTCAGATGCAGCGGCGCTTCCGCGTCGACGCAGTCCCCTTCTTCGGTGTACCAGCCGTCAAACGTCATGTTTTCACGCTCCGGAGCCTGCACATTCAGTTCGTGCAGGCTTTTTCCCTGCTCTGCTTCCAGCGTGACAGGTTCGCTTCCTTCGCCGGGATCGAGCGTCAGCGTATAAACGGCCTCCTGAAGCGTCAGCTCGGTGAAGCCGTTTTCACGTGCGGTGCTGATGGTCAGCGTAAGATCGTCGCTTGTAAAGTTCTCCGAGAAATCGTCTGCGTAGCCGGTCAGGATCGTCTGCTCCGCCGCTCCGCTGACGCCGATGTGCGCCTGCTTGTCAAGGCCCAGATCGCCGATCTTGAGTGCAGCAGTTTCATCCAGCCAGAGGTTATCCTGCGCGTCCTGCGCGCGGTTGCCGGTGATGCTGGTCGTGCCGCTCAGCTCGAGCGTACCGGCGCAGTACACGCCGCCGCCCAGGATCTGCTTTTCGGAGGCCTTCATTTCGCCCGTCAGGCGGTTGCCCGCGATGACGCAGCTGTCCAGCACGGCGGAGGCGTGCTCCGCAACGACAACGCCTGCGCCATAGCGGCCCGCGTTGTCGATGATGTTCACGTTTGTCAGATAAAGCTCGTTATAATCGCCCACGCTGATCGCGCCTGCTGTTGCGCCGGTGATCCGGCCACCGGCAAGCGCGTTCTTTTCGCTTGCCGCGATATAGGCCTCCTGCCAGGCATAGCTGCCGTCGTCAAAGACAAGCGCGCCGTCTTCGTCGACGTAATAATTGCTGGAGCTGTCCGCTCCGTTGCAGTCGGTGATGGTAAGGACGGACGGCTCCGCGTCCTTATCGCTCACGGCGACGAAGATGATGCAGCCCTCAGCGCCGTCCGCCAGACGGAGCGTGTGGCCGTTCAGGCAGAGCGTGACCTGCGCGCCGTTTTTGGGCACGCAGAGCGGCTCTTCAAGAGCCAGATCATCCGTCAGATAATAGCAGCCGGATTCCAGCTTTCCGCCGGTCACGGTCAGCGGCGCAAAGGACGGCTCTTCGCAGCTGTCCTCGCGGTTTGTGGCGTGGATGTGGTTCTGTTCGCCGTCCTCCGCGGGTGCTTCTTCCGCCTCGGAAGCGGTATCCGCTTCTTCGGCGGGAGCGACGGGTTCCTCCGCCGGAGTATCCTCTTCGGCGGGTTCCTCTGCGGCAGGCTCGGCAGCCGCCTCTTCCCCGGCGGCCTCATCCGCCTTCTGCGCGTCCGCCGCGACAGCGCAGACGCTCCAAACAGCCAGCACCAGCGCAAGCACCAGCAGCAGACTGATCCATCTCTTTTGCATTTCGGTTCCTCCTCATATTGCGGAGCAGATTATGTATACCGAAAGAGTAGCATATTTTTCTTGCTTTTTCAACGTTTTTCTCATGTTTTAAGCAAATATTAACCTTTTTCCGCGTGAATCACAACATATAGTGCTGATTTTGTATCCTTGCACAGCATCTGGGTCAAGGAAATCTTCAGAATTCTTCATGCTTCGCCGTCTTGCAAAGCCGGAAGCCGTCTGATAGTATAGAGTCAGAAAAAAGGAGGGCCTGCCTATGCGTCGGGGAACGAAAAAGTGCATCCTGCTGCTGCTTGCGATCCTGCTGCTCTGTCTTCTCGCCTGGCGGCTGACGCCGCACACGTTCGAGGAGATAACGGCTTCTGATCAGAATGCGATCACCAGCCTCGCCGGAGCCGCGACATTCCTCGGGGTTCGGTATGGCAGAGCGTACACGGAAAGCTATGCGCTGCAGAACGTTTTGCCGGAGGACACGGCGTTTGAAGGCATTCTTATGCTTCTGAACTCGACCCGCTATCAAGAGGATTTCCGCAATCTCCTGCCGTGGCCCATCGAGGCGGTCAGCGCGGGCAGAGCCTTTGACGGGCGAAGCGTCTCGCTTATGCTGGTCTGGGGGCCATCCGAAGACGAGTGCTGCAGTCTTAGCCTTTCCGGCAGGCAGATCGTCGTCAGCAGACCGCACCACGACGGCTTCCTGATCTATCATCCGACAGACCCCAAGCTTCTGAATTGGCTCGCCATCTATCTGGCAAACAACGGCGAAAAGGGCTGAACATACATCCGGAGGCTCCCCTTGTCAGGACATGACAGGGGGAGCCTTTTCGAGGGTGCTATCGGAAAAACACGCGCACGCTCAGTGCGGCCATGCAGAAGCCGGTCAGGTCGGCGATCAGGGCTGCCGGGAGCGCATAGCGCGTTTTTTTGACGCCTGCCGCGCCAAAATAGACGCTGATGGTGTAGAACGTCGTTTCGGTCGAACCGAGCATGACCGCTGCCGTCCGGCCGATCTGGGAATCGACCCCGTATTCCCGCATCAGATCTGTCCCGACGGCCAGCGCCGCGCTGCCGCTGAGGGGCCGGATAAGTACCAGCGGCGCGACCTCCGGCGGGATGCCAAGCAGGCGGAAGACCGGCGCGAAAACGGGCGTGAGCAGCGCAAAAAAGCCGCTCTCCCGCAGCATCGTCACCGCCGTCAGCATCAGCACCAGCGTGGGGGTCAGCGAGAGCATCAGCCGCAGCCCGTCCTGTGCACCGGTCAGCATTCCGCCGTAAACATCCTGCTTTTTTGCGATCCCTGCCGCACCCGCCAGCAGCAAAAGCGCAGGCAGCAGCAGCTCCGTCAGGTTCTCCAGCATCGCTTCAGGCCCTTCGCCGCCAGAATCCCAGCTCCGACCGAGCAGGCCGACGCTAGCCACACGGCAGGCAGGATATCGAACGCGTGCGCCGCGCCGAGCTGCGCGCGGACGGCGGCGACCGTCGACGGGATCAGCTGCAAAGACGCCGTATTCATCACGACCAGCAGGCACAGCTCATCCGACGCTCCCCCGCCGCCGGACAGCGCCTGCATCCGCTGCGCCGTCCGGATGCCGAGCGGCGTCGCCGCGTTGCCCAACCCCAGCAGATTCGCGCTCAGATTGCCGCACAGGTTCCAGAAGCCCTCGGAGTCTTTTGCGCATACCGGAAACAGCCGCCGCAGAATAGGCCGCAGCGCCGTACACAGCCCTTCAGTCAGTCCCGCACGCTCCATCGCCTGCGACAGCCCCGACCAGAGGCAGACCGGCCCGGCCAGCGTCAGCGCCAGCTCCAGTCCCGCCCGTGCGCCGCTCAGTCCGTCCATGCCGGACGAAAACGGCATTCCTGTCAGCAGATCAGATACAAACGCAAGCAAAATCAGTCCAAACCAGAGAAAATTCAACAACATATTTCGCTCTCCGACAAGAAAAAGATTTTTTGTTCAAAATTTGTACATAATTGGATGGTAGAATAAAGCTGCTTGAGGGAGCGCTGTCCGGTGTCCATGCAGCATCTGACAGCTAGATCCATAGTGCATGGTAAAGATTGAAGGGGGTTATTCACAATGAAATCCACAGGTATCGTCAGAAAGGTCGACGAGCTCGGCAGAATCGTTCTGCCCATCGAACTGCGCCGCACGCTCGACATCGCAGAGAAGGACGCTATCGAAATCTATGTCGATGGCGAATCCATTATTCTCAAGAAGTATGAGCCGACCTGCATCTTCTGCGGCGACGGCAGAAATGTCGAAAACTACAGAGGCAAGAACATCTGCGCGAACTGCATGAAGGAGCTCAGATCCGGCAAATAAGTTCTGCACAAAAAAGAGGCTGTCTCAGGATGACAAAGTGTCATCCGGGACAGCCTCATTTTTTGTTTTTCAGCGCTCGAGCCAGGTGAGAACGTCCTGATAGACCTCGTCCTTGTTGCGCTCGTTGAGCATTTCATGGCGGCCCTCGGGATAGAGCTTGATGGTGATGTCCTTCATGCCGCTGCGCTTGAACGCGTCGATGCATCTGAGAACGCCCTTTGCCATGCCGCCGACGGGATCCTTGCAGCCGGAGATGAACATAATGGGCAGCTGCTTGTTCATCTTATCCAGATTTTCCTGCTGCTCGTTCATGCCGACACCTGTAAGAAGGTCGCGCGCGAGGCCAACCGTCGCGTCGAAGCCGCAGAGGGGGTCTGCGTCATAGGCGGCGACAACGGCGTCGTCTGAGCAGATCCACGCATTGGGCGAGGTCACGGGGCCGAAGGCCCTGTTATAGCTGCCGAACATGAGCTTTGTGACGAGCGCGCTGGTGTTTTTCTCGCCGATGCGGGCCTCTTCGAGCTTGCAGACGAGCTTGCCCATGCGCACCTTCATGGGGTCCTCCCAGCCGGTGCCGGAAATGACGGCCTTGTCCACGGCGTCGGGGTAGGTATAGAGATAGGTGCGCAGCAGGAACGAGCCCATGCTGTGGCCGAGAATATAATAGGGCAGATCCGGGTACTGCGCGGAAATTTCGTCGTGCAGGCGCTTTTCATCCTCGACTGCAGACAGCCAGCCGCCGGAGAAATAGCCTCTGAGACCGTTTTCCGCAGAGCCGCCGTGGCCCATGTGATCGTCGGCAGCGACGACATAACCATGCTGCGTCAGAAATTTCGCAAACGCGTCATAGCGTCCGATATGCTCGGCGATGCCGTGAATGAGCTGGACGACGGCCTTCGGCTCCCCTTCCGGTTTCCAGAGCGCGCAGTGCAGGCGGCCTGCGCCGCTGGAATCGAGATAGAATTCTTCCATAAAAGTGGTGCTCCTTTCAAAAGTCCGGTTTATGGTACATATGATCTGCTAGAATGGCGTCAGAAAAACATGGGAGGATATTTCTGATGCGTTCTGATTCTGTGATTGAGCTGTCCCGATATCAAAAGCATTCCCCGGAGGCAGCTGCCCCATCCGTGTATGGCAGGCGGCTGCGTGCGCGCAGGCGGCGCATCCGGTACGCTGCCGCTGTGATTGACGCGGCGGTAACGGTTTGCATCGGGGCGGGATTTCTGGTCTGCCTTGGGCTGGTATTCAGTATGCTGTGATCGGCACAATTTCACCGTCTGGCCGGATGAGGTGTTCCAGGCACGGTTCAGCGCCGCCGTAGCGGGAGGCGAGGCTGCGTCCGTCCGCGCCGAGCATACCGATGAGCACCAGATCGCCTGGGCGAAGCTCCGGCAGGAGGCGGCGCATGACCGGACCGTCCTGCGTACCGACGGTCAGCAGCTGCACCAGCGTCCGCCGTCCGGCGGCATACGGAACGTACACCGGATGGTATGCGCCGCTTTTGACCAGGCGCGGACACTGCGCCGGATCGACATCCAGCACGGCAAGCGGAGCAGGCCCCGGCTTGACAGCCCGTACCCGCGTGACCAGCGTTCCGCAGGCTGCGGCGAGGAACCGTCCGGGACTCATTTGCAGCGAGAAGCCGCGCAGCGCTTCCGGAAGGGCCTGTATCTGCGTCAGGATGGCTTTGGCGCACGCATCCGGCTCCGGACCGGAAAAGCCGGGCCGGTAGCTGACGCCAAAGCCGCCGCCAAGGTCAATTGCATCTGCCGCGGCGTCGGTTTTCTCATACAGCGTCTGTGCCAGCGCGGCAAGCTGGGCGAAGATAGCGGGATAGAAGTCCTCGTCCATGCACAGCTCGCCCAGCCGCATACCGAGGCCAAGCCAGCCTACGCCGCCTGCGCGCAGGCATTCCGCCGTGCGCAGGAGCGCTTCGCGTTCCATCCCGGCATAGGAGGCCGGGACGCCCGTCACAGGCTTCGCACCGAAGCGGAGCTGGCCCTGCTGCCGCAGGAGCAGAATTGCGGCCTCCGGCATTGCTTCGGGCAGCAGCTCGGCTCCGTCCAGCACGAAAACTGCGCCGAGCGTATGCGCAGCTTTCTCCGCTTCCGCGCTGCGGATCGACGGCTCGTAGGCGATTTTCCTGCCATGGAAGCCGCACCGGGCGGCAAGCTCCAGCTCCGCAAGGCTCCTGCAAAGCACGCCGCAGCCGCAGCTGCGCAGAATTTGCAGAACCGTGGGATTCGGATTCATGCGGATGGGAAAGCGCGGCAAGAATCCGTTGCAGTCGGAAAATGCACGGAAAAGAGCCTGCGCTGCCTGCACGAGACTCTTTTCATCGTATAAAAACAGGGGCGTCACGGCGGTTTTCAAAAACCGCGCGAGCGTTTTTGAAGGAAGAACACACTGCGCATTGAGATTCGTCTGCACATGAATTCACTTCTCTCTGCGGTTATTTTCATAGAGGATCGAAAGACCCTTCAGAAGAAGGTCACGGTCGTATTCGATTCTGCGGCGGCACATTGGAAGGACAAAGCGCGCAATGCCGCCTGTTGCAACGACAGTCACGCCGCCGCCGAGTTCTTCCTCCATCCGGTCGATCATGCCGTCAACCATACAGGCGGAGCCGAGCATCACACCGCTGCGCATGGCATCGACGGTGTTTTTGCCGATGGCCTTTTTCGGGCTTTCCAGACTGATGGCAGGCAGCTGCGCCGTGCGTGTAGAGAGCGACTCGGCAGAGAGTTTCGGACCGGGGCTGATGCAGCCGCCGACGTAGGTGCCGTTTTTATCGATGGCCGTCATGGTCGTGGCTGTACCCATGTCAACGATGATGAGAGGCGGTTTAAAACGGCTAAGTGCGGCGACAGCGGCGACGATCAGATCACTGCCGATCTGAGCCGGGTTCTCCATCTGGATATTGAGTCCCGTTTTGATGCCCGGACCGACGATCATCGGCGTTTTGCCGGTCAGCTTACGCACGGCAGTCTTGCAGGAATTGAGAACCGGCGGTACGACAGACGAGATAATGACGCCCTCGACGCTCTTCGGATCAATCTCATAAAGATTCAAAAGATTTTTGAGTTCCACGCAGTACTGGTCAGAGGTCTTGAGCAGGTCAGTCGCCATGCGGGCCTCGACGAGAATGCGGTCCTGCTCCATACAGCCGAGCACGATGTTGGTATTGCCGATATCGATCGCTAAAATCATAAAAAATCACTCCGTATCCGTTTCCAGACGGCAGGAAAACGCGCCGTCCTTGATCTCGACCACGGCGTATCCGCTGCGGCCGAAGCGCCCGGCTGTGCCGGGGTTCAGGAGCGTGATGCCGCCGCGCTCCTCCAGGTGCTGGATGTGGGTATGGCCGAAGAGCGCAAGCCGCGCGCCCGCGTCCTTCGCCGCGCCCGCAAGCGCGGTCAGATCGCGCTTGACGCCGTAGAGATGGCCGTGGGTCACAAAAATGCGCACGCCGTCAAGCTCCAGCGTCAGGCTCTGCGGAACCGCCGGGGCATAGTCGCAGTTGCCGGGCACATAATAGAAATCCGGTTCCTGACAGGCGAAGGACAGATCCTCCGCATCGGTCAGATGGTCGCCCAGATGCACAACCGCGTCCGGGTGTTCTTTTTCTATGGCGTCGTACGCGAAGCCGAGGCTCCGGTGCGTATCCGACAAAATCAGAAGCTTCATATCGTTCACTTTCATGCGCGGGGCGCATATGATAAGGAAGAATCGGGTTGAGTAACCGATTGCATCAGCGGTTACTTAAGAACGGAGGGGGTAGCTGGATGGAACATTCGTTTTCCCCGGAGCAGCTCCGGCGCGTATTGGGGTCTGCGGAGGGACGGCAGCTGCTGGCGCTGCTGGCGTCCGGCGGCGGAGAGCGGCTGCGTCAGGCCGCTGACGCGGCAAAGCAGGGCGACCACGCACGGGCGATGGAGCTTCTGCGGCCTGTCCTGAACACAGAGCAGGCACAGGCGCTGTTGAGAAAACTCAATGGATGATCTGGAGCGCGCGCTGCGCGCCGTATTGGATGATCCCGCGCAGCTGCAGGAGCTGCGGGAGCTGGCCGGATCGATGGGCTTTTCCGTGCCGCAGGCGCAGCCGGAGCGCGCGCCCGTGCCGGACCCCCCGGAATCGGAGCCGAAGCCGGTGCAGGCCGTTTTTCAGCAGCAGCCGCTGCCGGAGCCTGCCGCCGCAATGCTGCGGCAGGCGGGAAAAATGGACAAAAGGCAGGAAGCGCTGCTGCTGGCGCTGAAGCCTTTTCTGCGCAAGGAGCGGCAGGAAAAGATTGACCGGGCGCTGCATGCGGCGCGGCTGGCAAGTCTTGCGAGTCTGGCTCTGAAAAACCGGGGCAGAGGTCCCGGAGCAAAGGAGACGCCATGATGTATAACCGCTACATACCGGACGCCGCAGGCGTCTATCATCCGACACGCGTCGGCGCGGAGCCGCAGGCGGCTGCGCCCGCTCCGCCTCCGGAGCCTGTGTGCGTGCCGCCTGCTCCGCCGCCTCCTGCCCCGCCCTGTACGGCGGAGCATGGCGGATTTCTGTCGCGGCTGCTGCCGCGCAGCATTGATACGGGGGATCTTCTGATGCTGCTGATCCTGCTGCTGCTCGTCGTGGACGGCGAGGAGGATCAGCTGTCGGTCATTTTAACGGCGGCAGCATTTTTGCTGTCGTAAGGTTTTTCTGAGGAAATGAATGCTGCTTCGATTTCTGTAGCAATTCTGTTGACCGGATTGTAGGGGCCGATGCCCACATCGGCCCGTTGGGAAGTTACGACTTCGCCGGAGATCCCCGTAAAATCGGTGCATTCTGCCGGGCCGATGTGGGCATCGGCCCCTACAGTTAAATGGGCAGGTGCCTACGGATTCGCATTGGATTTCCGCTTCTCACTGCTGCCCGCCGCAACCTCTCAGGCGCTGCGCGCCAGCTCCCCTTGAAAGGGGAGCCTCGGGGTGTCGCTTACTCTTGGAACGGGACAGTTCCGTCGGGGAGGGTGAAGACGTCTTCAAACGTCTCGTCTCCGGCGGCCAAAATCTCGAGTCCGGTCTGGATGGCGTCATAAATCGTTTCGCCGCCGGATTTGAGGATGCTTTCGGTCAGAAGGCCGTAGCTGAGGCTGATCCAGCATTCGCGGCGGACAGTCCCCTCCTCCGAGGCGGCGAAGATCTGCTGGCCGGAATCATAGCGGTCGTCGGTGATGAATTCGCCGTCGGTGATGGAGGCGGGCGGCATGGCTCCGACCTGTTCATAGGTCGGGATACCGATCAGCTCGTCCATCGTCGCGTCCTGGGAGGCCGCAAGCGTGCGTACCGTTTCATCCCCGGCGTACCAGACATAGAGCGTCTCGCCGTCGGTCAGGATATGCTTTTCCCCGCTGGCGGTCGTCAGGACAGCGCACACGCGCGTGTCCGCGACCCAAAGCTCGGCGGATGTCTCGGATACAGCGCCGTTCATCTGGCGGGTGATGGTATAGGTCTGATGGTAATACTGCGGGCGGCGCAGGCTGCGCACGATGCTCTGCACGTTTTCGCGCGTGACCTCAAGCAGCGCAGGCTCATTTTCGTCGGGCTGAAGCTCCGGCTGGGTGCTCTGCGCCGCGTCCGGCAGGACGATGGCGTCGCGCTTGTTCTGCTGCATATTGCCGACAAACAGCGCGCCGATCACGACGATCACAGCCAGCGTCGCAAGAATGAACATCAGCAGCGTCCGTCTGTTTTTCTGGTTCTGCTCCGTCGTCCGTCACCGTCCTTTCGTTTTGCGTTCAATCAGGCGTTAAAATCGGCGGGCTTTTCCGCTGCGCGGCCAAAGTGCCACAAAATCGCCTGTACGATACGTTCGCTCGCATGGCCGTCGCCGTAGGGGTTGACGGCCTTCGCCATACGCGCATACGCAGCGGGATCGTCCAGCAGCTCGTCCGCAAGCCGCACGATCTCGTCCTTTTCCACGCCTGCGAGCTTTGCCGTTCCGGCGGCGATGGCCTCCGGGCGTTCTGTTTCGCGGCGCATGACGAGGACAGGCTTGCCGAGGGCAGGCGCTTCCTCCTGCAAGCCGCCGGAGTCAGTCATGACCATATAGCAGCGGGCAATGAGATTGTGCATTTCCTCCACGTCGACCGGATCGATGAGGTGAATGCGGTCGTGGCCGCCCAGAATCGGGAAAACGCATTCGCGCACGACGGGACTCAGGTGGACGGGATAGACGACCTCCACATCGGGGTGCGTCTGCACGATCTCCAGAATGGCGTGCATGATGTCCTCCATGGGTTTGCCGTAATTCTCCCGCCGGTGGCAGGTAACGGCAATAATCCGGTGATTTTGGAAGTCCAGTTCGTTGAGCAGCGCCGTCGGGAAGACGTAATTGGGCTTCACGGTGTACTGCATGGCGTCGATGGCCGTGTTGCCGGTGATGAAGATATCGCCCATAATGGCCTCGCGGCGGAGATTATCCGCGTTGGCCTTTGTCGGGGAAAAATGCAGATCGGCGATATCGCCGACGAGGGTGCGGTTCATCTCCTCCGGGAAGGGGGAGTATTTGTCCCAGGTACGCAGGCCGGCCTCGACGTGGCCGACCTTAACCTGATGGTAAAACGCGGCAAGCGCGCCTGCGAATGTCGTGGACGTATCGCCGTGGACGAGGACAAGATCGGGTTTGACGGTATCCAGAACGCTGTCCATGCCGAGAAGCGTCTTTGTGGTGATGGTGGAGAGCGTCTGGCGCTTTTCCATGATATGCAGGTCATAATCGCCCGTCAGCCGGAAGATCTCCATGACGGAATCGAGCATTTCCCGGTGCTGGCCGGTCAGGCAGACGATGCTTTCGATCTGCTCGCTGGCCTGCAGCGCCTTGACAAGCGGCGCCATTTTGATGGCCTCCGGCCTTGTGCCGAAGACGGACATGACTTTCAGCTTATTCATGCGGTTCCTCCTGTTTTTCTTCCGGCTCGTCCTCCGACCGATCGTTCTTCGCGAAAATCAGCTTGAAGCCGATGGCGCTGACGATGAAGATCGCGGCAATGAGAATCAGCGCCTTGAGTTCGCCCGAGGACGTCAGCAGCACGGCGGCCAGCCCTAAAATGCCGGTCAGCATATAGGCGATGGCGACGGCCTGCTTCTGTGAGAAGCCCATGTCGATGAGGCGGTGATGGAAATGGCCGCGGTCGGCCTTCATCGGGTTCTGTCCGTGGGCAATGCGGCGCAGGAAGGCAAAGCTGATATCAAAGATCGGGATGCCGAGGATGAGGAACGGCACAGCGAAGGAAATGATGGCGTACATCTTGAACAGGCCCGTGATGGAAAGCGTGGCAAGGATATAGCCGAGGAAGGTCGAGCCGGTGTCGCCCATGAAAATTTTCGCAGGGTTCATGTTATACGGGATAAAGCCGAGGCACGCGCCGAAGAGCGCGCAGAGGATGACGGCGATGTTGACCTCCTTCACCATGAGCGCCACGACGATCAGGGATGCTGTCGAGATGGCGGACACGCCGACGGCGAGGCCGTCGAGGCCGTCGATGAAATTGACGGCGTTGGTGATGGCGACGATCCAGATGATCGTGACGGGGATGGACAGCCAGCCGAGATTGAGATAGGTCGCCTCGGAGAAGACGTTGGGGTTGGAGACGAACTGGATCGTGCAGCCGTGCCAGACGGCGACGCCTGCGGCGGCGATCTGGACAAACAGCTTCGGCAGCGCCTTGAGCGCCATGATATCGTCCAGAACGCCGAGAATGACGATCATGATGGAGCCGAGCAGAATGCCCTGCATCTGCCGGTCGATGTCCGCAAAGACGAGAACCGACAGTAAAAACGCCAGAAAGATCGCCAGACCGCCCATGCGGGGAATGGGGACCTTGTGCATACGGCGGTTATCCTTGGGCACGTCGATCGCACCGACCTTGCAGGCCAGCGCCTTGACCATCGGCGTGGACGCGAACGACACAGCAGCAGCGACAAGCATCGCCAGCAGCATATAAACGACTTGTTTTGTTGTCATAATAATTGTTTAACCTTGTATGGGGGCCGACGCTCTGCCTGTGTAGGGGCCGATGCCCACATCGGCCCGGCAGAATATGGCCGTTTTTACGGAAATCTAAGGCGAATTCGATCCTTCCCAACGGGCCGATGTGGGCATCGGCCCCTACTGGGAAGCAGCGTGCTTCATGCGTTACCGCGCGACGAAGCCGACTTTTTTGTAGACCTTGCGGAGGTTCTTGTTGGCGAGATAAGATGCGCGCTCAGCGCCCTCCTTGTAGATGCTTTCCAGATACGCCTTATCGCCAAGCATCTGCTCGGTTTTTTCGCGGATGGGACGGACAAGCTCGACAACGGCTTCGCCGACGGCGGGCTTGAAGACGCCGTAGCCCTGATCGGCAAATTCGGCCTCTGCCTGCTCGATGGTCTTGCCGGTGGCGGCGCAGTAGATCGTAAGAAGATTGGAGATGCCGGGCTTATTGTCCTTGTCAAAACGGACAGCCGTCTCGCAGTCGGTCACGGCGCGCTTGAATTTACGCATGATATCCTCCGGCTTGTCCATGAGGAACACGCAGCCGTCGGGGTCGGACTTGGACATTTTGTTGTCCGGGTTGCCGAGGCTCATGATGCGCGCGCCCATCTTGGGGATGAACGCCTCGGGGAGCTTGAAGGTATCGGGGAAGGAATTGTTGAAGCGCGCACCGATGTCGCGGCAGAGCTCGACGTGCTGGCGCTGATCCTCGCCGACAGGGACAAGGTCGGTCTGGTAGAGCAGGATATCGGCGGCCATGAGTACGGGATAGGTAAAGAGGCCTGCGGTGATATTATCTGCGTGCTGCTGCGATTTCATTTTGAACTGCGTCATGCGCGACAGCTCACCGAACTGCGTATAGCAGCCAAGCACCCAGGAAAGCTCCGCGTGCTGCGGCACATGGGACTGGATAAACATGATGTTTTTCTGCGGGTCGAGGCCGCAGGCGATATACTGCGCGAGCTGCTCCAGACTTCTGCGGCGCAGATCAGCCGGGACCTGCCGGACGGTAATGGCGTGCATATCGACGATACAATAGACGCACTCATATTCGTCCTGCAAAGCGACCCAGTTTTTGATCGCCCCCATATACGAGCCGAGCGTCAGATCGCCGCTGGGCTGGATGCCGGAAAAGATACGTTTTTTTTCGTCCATGATACGTCCTTCTTTCTATTCGATAGATGCGCATATCATAGCACAAACCGCCGGAATGCGCAATCAATGATTGACTGTTTCTGAAAAAAACTATATAATAACCATACTTTTATATTGGAGGAACACGCATCATGGATTTTTTTGAGCAGATGGAAGCGCGCATCCCGCACGGCGAGGTCCGCACCCGCTTTGCTCCGAGCCCCACGGGCTATATGCACGTCGGCAATCTGCGCACCGCGCTCTATACATGGCTGATTGCCCGCCGCCACCACGGCAAGTTCATTCTCCGCATTGAAGACACCGATCAGGGCCGTCTGGTCGAGGGCGCGGTCGATGTGATCTACAAGACCATGGCCGAATGCGGCCTGACGCACGACGAAGGTCCGGACGTCGGCGGGCCGGTCGGGCCGTATGTGCAGTCCGAGCGGCGCGACCTGTTCGGCAAATACGCGAAGCTGCTGTGTGAAAAGGGCGGCGCATATTACTGCTTCTGCCAGAAAGGCGACGAGGAAGACGCTGGAAGCGAGACGGGCGAAATCAAAAAGCATGTCTGCGCCTGCCGCGATCTGCCGCTGGACGAGGCGAAGAAGCGCGTGGAGGCGGGCGAACCGTTCGTCATCCGCCAGCGCATCCCGCATGAGGGCACGACGACGTTCCACGACGCGTCCTTTGGTGATATTACGGTAGAAAACAAGGAGCTGGAGGATCAGGTGCTGCTGAAATCCGACGGCCTGCCGACGTACAACTTTGCAAACGTCGTCGACGACCATCTGATGGGCATTACGCACGTCGTACGCGGCAGCGAATATCTGTCCTCCGCACCGAAATACAATCTGCTGTACGAAGCCTTTGGCTGGGAGATCCCGACATATGTCCACTGCTCCCCTGTCATGCGCGACGCGCAGCACAAGATGTCCAAGCGCCACGGCGACCCAAGCTATGAGGATCTGATCCGCGAGGGCTATCTGACCGAGGCTGTGCTGAACTATGTGGCGCTGCTGGGCTGGAGCCCGAAGGGCGAAAACGCGGAGCGCGAATTCTACACGCTCTCGGAGCTGGCCGAGATTTTTGATATTTCCGGCATTTCGAAGTCCCCTGCCGTGTTCGATATCAACAAGCTGCGCTGGATGAACGCGGAATATATGAAAAAGCTCAGCCCCGAGGCATTTTTCGCCAAGGCCGAGCCGGTTCTGAAAACAGTCATTACGAATCCCGCGATTGATCTGAAGGCCGTCGCCGCGCTGGTGCAGCCGCGCTGCGAAATTCTGTCCGATCTGCCGGAGCGTGTGGACTTTATCGACAGACTGCCGGAATACTCCACGGAGCTGTATGTCCACAAGAAGTCCAAGACGACGCTGGAGAACAGCCTCTCCTCCCTGCGTGAGATTCTTCCGGTGCTGGAATCGCTGGAGGTCTGGACGAACGAAGGTCTGTATGAAGCGCTCGTCGCGCTGGCGGCGAAGCTCGAGCTCAGGAACTCCGTCGTGCTCTGGCCGCTGCGCGTAGCCGTATCCGGCAAGGCCTCGACCCCCGGCGGCGCTACGGAGCTGTGCGCGCTGCTTGGAAAAGAGGAATCCATTGCGCGTGTAAAGGCAGGCATTGCACTGCTGGAGAAATCATAAAAAAAACGCCCGTATCGAAGCCACCTTCCCTTGCGTTCAAGGAAGGGCTTTGATGCGGGCATTTTGTAGGGGCCGATGCTGGTCACAGCCGTTCGCGACGAAGGAGCGTTACGGATGTGGGTCTGCCGCTTGCCGGTACACATCGGCCCGTTGGGAAGCTGCGAATTCGCCGGAGATTTCATAAAAATCAGTGCATCCTGCGGGCAGACAGAGTCGTCCGCCCCTACGGGATACGTGAGAAAATGAAGTTTCGCTGTAGGGGCCAACAACTCTGTCGGCCCAGTGGGAAGTTACGGATTTGCCGAAGACTTCCGTAAATACGGTGCACTCTGCCGGGTCGATGTGGGCATCGACCCCTACGCTGGCGCGGTGGAGCCTTTATTCTGCTTATTTCGTTTATGATACCCGCAGTCGCAGTAGGGGCCGCCGGAGGCGAGGGTGTATTCGCGCACGGCGATCACGCCGGGAAAATCGAGGTTATAGATCCTGCAGGAGCCGTTGTCGCAGCTGCGGCCCGTGTCGTCCAGTCCGCAGCCGAGGTTGACGACCGCCGCGTTCGGATGCTCGCGCAGATAGTCCCGCACCTCCCATGCAAGGTCGTTCTGGCGCATGGCGGCCTCCAGAAAGCCGAACTGCTGCATGAGGCTCTTTGATTTTTGGGACAGAAGCGAAAAATCGTAATCGATCTGCTCCATCAGGCGCAGGGCCGTCTCGTCGCGGTAAAGGTTCGGATACAGTTCCGAGCACATTTTCCGCCCGTAGAGCGGAATGACGAGCGTTTCCTGCACGGTATTCTTCTCAATATGGTATTTCATCGCTTCCTCCGTATCAGTTAGTTTCATCTAACCGTTGTGCTGTCAAAACACCGCCGGGGCGGTTTTCTTTATTTTGACACAGCTTTCGGCTTTTTTCAAGAGGGTGGGACAAATGCGGTATATTTTTTTCAAACCGCTTGCAAATCACGCCCATATCGTGTATAGTAGCAGACGGAAAAGCACAAGATTTTGCTTTTTCTAACAATTTGATATTGCCATCCGATGTACAGTAACCGAAGCACGCCGCAGGGCAGGCTTCGGCGCAAGAGAAAGGGAAAACCACTCGACCGGAGCTGTGCGCACAAGACCGTTCCGAAGCAGCGAAAGCTGTCTGGGCGAAAGCCAGTCATTGCGGATTTATCCGCGAGAAGGCAGGAAACGGGCGTGGAAACAAAGAGTTTGTTTCCAGAGTGCAAGTCAGAAGAACTGCTGTCTGCGCCGCATTCGCGGCGGAAAGGATGAATGCGTGGGACGAGCTCTGCCTGTAGCATTCGGAACAGGTGCGCCGTTTTTCCTCACAGGAAAAGCAGCGTATTTTGTTTCTTTGGAGATCCGCCTGCCATTTTGTCAAGAATGGCGGACTTTTGTTTCTCCCAAAGCCGTCTGCGCCCCCTGTTTCCGCTCCTATTTAATAAGGAGCTTGCGATAGATATTTTGATTCTGGAGGAAAAATGTATGAAGAAACGAATTCTGAGTCTGCTGCTCGTGTTTGTGATGCTGCTGAGCCTGCTGCCCGCAGGCGTTCTGGCAGCAGAGGGCGATGTCAGCGTCACACTGTCCGGTATGCACGACGCACAGGTCAAGTCCCTGAAGCTGTATACCTACATGGACGGCGTGAAGGGTGCGGACGATCTGCTGGCTGAAAAGACAGCCGCAGACGGCGCGTATACCATCGACCTTGCGCCCGGCGCTTACTGGGTTGACGGCTATGACGCGAACAATGACCGCAACGGCGGCGTGGTGATCGACGTCAGCAGCGACAGCAGCAGCTTCAAGCTGCAGCGGATGTATCAGATCTCCGTCAACCCCAATTCATGGGTTAAGGACACAGACTATACTCTTTCGCTGCGCGTAACCGACGCCTCCGGTGCGGAGCGTAAGGCGGAGTTTGGCTCGGCCGTAAATTGGGGCAAGACCTACACAAGCTGCCTGTTTGTCGTTGGTGATACAGTCAGCGTGACAGCCACGCCGAACGCGGAAACGCATCCGAACTACAACCCGGCTACCGCTTCCAAGACCCCGACAATGAACGACAGCCTCAGCCTGACCTGCAAGGAATTCGTCACGGTCACGGTCACAGCGCCGAAGGGCTCGACCATCGACGCCGGTACGCTCGCAAAATACTATGTGTTCAGCTTCCTTGAGCCGTTCGCGCGTTCCGTCGATGACGGCACGGCCACGTTCCATCTCGACAAGAACACGGATTACTTCTACCGTGTCCGCCATCCGCAGGGTGCGACCTACTGGAACTACGTCAGACTGAGCGCCGACGCAGCGTACACGGTCACGGAAGAGGATCTCGGCCTGACCGGTGATTTCAGCAAGAGCACGATCTATCATTTTGAAAACAACGTCTACGACCGTGCAGGCATTTACCTGAACATCAACACCAAGGGCTATAAAAACATGGCCGTTGGCGATACGTTCGAGCTCAACTCCTTCCGCAACTGGTTCGCGATCGAAAGCTTTATGAACGCCAAGGTCGCACTGCCGGAGATGCACTATCAGGTCATTGATGTGAACGGCAATGCCAGCGACGTCGTGACCATCACGCCGAACGCGCTGAACAGCAACGTCGCCGTGATGGAGGCCAAGCACGAGGGCACGGCAATCGTGCTCGTAACCTATGACGCAATGACCCATATGGCTGGCCAGACCAGCACGCCCTCGCATCGCTTCTCCGCCATCTGGCCGGAGTTGACGGGCGTGTTTGTCGTGAATGTCGGCGCGGACGGCAGCGCCATCCAGACCAATATGAATCTTGACCGCATGGACGCGGTCATCGAGAAGGATGAGGCGAAGCAGCTCGACGCGGAGCATGACATTCTGTTCTACACCGGAACAGAGGGTGCAAGTTACAGCTTCAAGCCCGAAGCGGGCTGCACCGTGAGCGTCCTGCGCCCCACCGTGACCGCTGCGTCTATGACGTATTCCGGCGGCTTCACAAACACTGGCGTCACAACCGCCGAGGACGGCACTGTGACCGTCAGCGGTCTGATCACCGGCCGCAATATCATCAAGGTCACGAAGGGCGGCCTTTCGACCTATCAGGTCGTGACGGCACGCGGCGTGAGCTACAAGTTTGTCAACGCGGAGGGCACGGAGCTGACGCAGGAAGAGCTGGCTGCCATCAAGCCGGGCGATTCCGTCACGATCCAGTTCTCCAACCTGATCAGCCCCAAGGAAAAGCTTTCCGGCGCGTATAACTTCAACTTCTCCCTGTATATGCAGGGCCCGGACGGCACCTTCTTCAAGAGTGATCCCGGCGGAAACTTCGGCGTTTATGACTTCAGCGGCAACCCTGAGCGGCAGAAGCTGACTGTCACCATCCCGAAGTTCTGGGCTGAGGAGACCTACACGCTGAGCGGCGCGATCAAGCAGGCGGGCTGGCCCGGCGTTCCGACGCACCGCGGCATCACCTATGCTGTGGGCACGAATCCCGGCTTCGACGCGCCCAAGACGGCAGGCATTCTCAGCCGTCTGCCGGAGATCACGATCCCGGTCGTAAAGCTCGACTTCCTGACCGGCAAGCTGAGCTTCCAGGATCAGAACGGCACGGCCATTGACCGCAAGGATCTGACCGTCACGCTGGCGGACAGCGCAGGCAACGGAATTGCGGTCGCGGAAGACGGCACGTTCAAGGCTTATGCCGAGGAATACTTCTACACCGTTTCCGGCGCTGGCGTTGAATACGCCACTGGCAGCGTCACCATGAAGGAGGAAGGCTCCAACGAATTCACCATCACCCTACAGGCAACCGCAGCGGGCGCATGGGACGGCAAGACGCAGACCGAACCGCAGACCGACGAAAACGGCGTTTACCAAATCGGCACCGGCGCGGAGCTGGCATGGTTCGTCGCGAAGAGCAAGGACGCGGACGTTTCCGGCGTTTTGACGGCCGATATCAACCTCGGCAAATACGCATGGCTGAACATCTCCTCCAGCAAGAAGGTCGTGCTTGACGGCGCAAGCTTTGAGATCACCGGCCTGAACGCCACGGCTGGCCTGTTTGCGCAGATCGGCTCGAATTCCTACATCCATGATCTGACCATCCGCGGCGCAGTTTCCGGCAAGGGCAGCGCAGGCGTGATCGCCGGCTATGCCAGCGGCACTGCTCCGAAAATCGCGAACTGCTTCAACTACGCAGTCATCACCTCTACCGGCAACAACGTCGGCGGTCTTGTGGGCTACACCTATCAGAACGCCGTGATCGAGAACTGCGCGAACTTCGGCGCTGTCACCGGCGGCAGCAGCGCCGGCGGCATTATCGGCGGCACAGTCGGCAACGGCTCGACCATCACCGGCTGCTATAACACCGCAGAAATTTCCGCGACCGGCAGCAAGGCCGGCGGCATCATCGGCGGCACCAGCAGCGAAATGACTGTTACAAGCTGCTACAACACCGGCAAGATCTCCGGCACGGCCTCCGGCGGCATCGCAGGCGAGGTCAAGGGCAATGTGAACTGGAGCGGCACTATGCAGGGGAAGATCACCATCTCCAGCTGCTACTCCACCGGCGAAGCGGGCAGCGCCGTATTCGGCACGGTTGACACTGCTTCCTCCGAGATCTCCAAGTGCTATTATCTGAACACGCTGAACGCGGACGCGAACGCAGAAGCGCTGAACGAAGCTGACCTCAAGGACGCCGACCTGTCCGATGCGTTCGGCCCGGTCTGCGGCGGCTATCCCGCGCTCAGATGGCAGAGCGATGTGACCTTCCACGAAGCAGCTGGCGAGGGCACGGTCACGGCTCCGCTGTGCACTGTGAAGGGCTACACCCGCTACTCCTGCAGCAAGTGCGGCGAAAGCTACCGCACGGCTTATACCGCACCGCTCGGCCACGACTTCTGCGAGGATCTGGACGGCAGCGACAACAGCTGTGTCCTGACGGCTCCCACCTGCACGCAGCCGGGCAAGATCGTCCGTACCTGCCGCAGAGACGGCTGCTCGGAAACGAAGGAAGACATCGTTCCCGCCAAGGGCCATACGCCCAAGGACGGCACCGAGCAGGTCTTCACCGGCTATAAGACCTACGAATGCGCCGTCTGCGGCAAAACCTACACGGTCTGGGACGACGACCGCCTCGGCCACGTCTCCTACCCCGAGCAGACTGTCACCTCTATCAGCGTTTCCGACAACGGCAATTACCCCTGGGTCTACAATGCCGATCTGGACCGCTTTGAAAGCAGCAACCAGAATCAGGACAAGACCAGCTCCACGACCTCGTTTGCCTTTACGCTGAGCGCACCCACCGTTCTGCGCTTCGGCTACGGCGTTTCCTCGGAAAACGGCTATGACAAGCTGACCATCACGCTCGCAGCCGACGGCGGCAGCACGGAAACGCTGGCCGACGCTGTCAGCGGCGAGAAGAGCGGCAGCATCAAGAAGCAGCTTGCAGCAGGCAGCTACACGCTGACGCTCTCCTATGTGAAGGACGACGCCTCCAAGGGCGGCTCGGATATGGCGTATGTCAGCGTTCTGACGCTGGCCGGCATGGCCCGCGTGATCGTGGAGAACACCACGTTCCCGAAGGCGGAGGGCGCTGCGTGGGAAGGCACGCTGGCTGACACCTGGATCGAGCTGACCGACGAATCGACCATGATGGGCTGCGTTGTGGAAGCACTGGATGGCCACACCGTCGTCGGCGCGGAAAGCAACTACATCTCCTCCATTGACGACCTCAAGGAGCAGCAGGGCGGCTCGATGTCCGGCTGGATGGGCACGCTCAACGACTGGTTCACAAACTTTGGCTTTGGTGAATTTACCGTTGCAAAGGGCACGCTCTGCGCGGGCGACGAGATCCGCATCATGTACACCCGTACCGTTGAGGATCTTGGCGGCAGCTGGAACAATTCCGACCCCCGCCTCAAAGCGCTCACATTCAGCACCGGTAAGCTGGCGCCCAAGTTCAGCGGCGACACCTTCACCTACACCCTGACTGTGCCGGAAGGCACGACCTCGCTGCTCGTCACACCGACGGCGGCAAACAAGAACTATCAGGTCCGCGCCTATCTCGGCACGCAGGCTACGGGCCGCGAATATTCCCGCACGTCCCTGATCCCCATCGCAAATGGCAGCGTCATCACCGTCGTCTGCGCAGACGACAGCTGGCCCACCATGAATGAAACGAGCGACGGCAAGCGCACCTACACCATCAACGTGGTGTTCGGCACAGCTCAGTCCTCTGACGCAGGCGTTGCGTCCGTCAAGGTCGCGGATGTTGAGGCAGCCGCGGGTGAGAACAACGCCTACACCGTCACTGTACCCTACGGCACGGCTATCACGGCAGACAGCTTTGTTATTGCGCTCTCCGACGACAAGGCCGGCGTCACCGCAGGCCCGACCGAGGGCGAAGGCGGCGTCTGGAGCTTCACCGTAACCGCTGAGGACGGCACCGCTGTGACCTACACCGTCACTGTGACCGTCGCGGAAGCGCCGAAGTCCTCTGACGCAGGCGTGACCTCCGTTTCCGTCGCGCACACCCCGGCCTCGAAGACCGGTGAGACAGCCTACACGGTCAAGCTGCAGACGAACGCCGAGGTTACGGCAGACAGCTTCCAGATCGTTCTGTCCGATGAAAAGGCCAGCGTCTCCGCTCCCACAGCCAACGGCGATGTCTGGACGTTCACCGTTACCGCCGAGGACGGCACGACCACCGCAGCGTATACCGTCACCGTGACCCGCAGAAGCGCATCTGAGACGACCCCACTGCGGACGGTTACGCTCTCCATGCTCAGGGCAAGCCTGGAGGATACGACAACGCGCAGCTTTACGCTGCATCAAACAGCGGGCAGCAATGTGCTGACTTCTCCGTATCGAATCGTTTCTGGCGCATCCGGGATTCAGTTCCAGGTTAAGGTATCCTACAATACGGCATATTCCGCCGTATATGCCTTCACGACGACCGACGGAACTGCAAAAGCAGTGGACGCTCCGCACGCGAAGAATATTGCCATCATCAATCCCGATCTTTCCGGCAGTCTGGTCGCGGTCATTACGCTGACGAACAAGACCGACGCCTCCGACGTCTGGGTCTACGAGCTGCGTATGCCGACCGAGGCGAACCATGCCCCCAGGCTGAAGGACGGCGTAATCACCCCGGCTGCGGCCTCGATCAACCTTGGCGAAAGCTATCAGTTTGATATGACGCAGATCTTTGAGGACGAGGACGCCTACGATAAGCTCACCTACCGCGTCTGGCGTGATGCTGAGAATCCGTTCTATGTACCGGCCTCCTACACATATACGCCCAGCGCTGCCGGTACGTATACGCTCGTCTTCAAAGCAAGCGATGGCAAGGCGGAATCTCCGGAATACAAGTTCATTCTTACTGTGATCGACCCGAACGCGAAGTCCTCTGACGCGGGTGTTGCGTCCGTCAAGGTCGCAGGCGTTGAGGCAGCAGCCGGTACGGCTGAAAACAGCTTCTCCGTAACGCTTCCGGCAGGCACGGGGGTCACGGCAGACAGCTTCGAGATCACACTTTCTGACAGCAAGGCCACGCTTACCGGCCCGGCCAAGGGTGAGGACGGCGTCTGGACGTTTACTGTGACCGCTGAGGACGGCACTGCCGTGACCTACTCCGTCACGGTCACGGTGAAAGAGGCCAAGACGATCCACGCGACCATTTCCATGCAGGCAGAAAATATGTTTATCATGGTTCCGACCCGCGTGGAAGTCTCCAGCGATCTCGCCGAACGCTATGGCTACGCTGATGATGTCACAGACGGCGTTTCCGCGCTGGACGTGCTCGTCAAGTACCATGAACTCACCTTCGGTGAGGACTTCACGAAGGACAGCAAGAGCGATTATCTCGTCGTCAGCAACGGCACGATCACCACGGTCAACGGAGAAAAAACCTCCGCGTTCAGTTTCGCGGTCAACGGCGAGTTCCCCTGCGACAAGAACGGCGAATACAACACGCAGTACGGCTACACCGGCTACACCATCAGCCAGACCCCCGTTGCGGAGGACGGCACCGTTGAGTTCTTCTTCTATCAGGACACCAGTATGTACATGGACTACTATACGTGGTTCACGGATACGGACGGAAACCGTCTGGATACCTTTACGGTTCAGGCCGGAACCGACTTCACGCTCGGTATGGACGGCTATATGTACGCCTACGGCGGCGGTCTGAAGCCCGAGGACCGTGTAACGCACGGTGCGGCGCTCGATCCTGAGGACATCCAGATCTGCACAGTCGGCGAAGACGGCACGCTCACGCCGGTCGAGGGCAAGGTCATCGGCGAAAATGGGCAGGTCACGCTCTCGTTTGCCGCCGCAGGCAGCTATGTTCTGTCCGCAATGGGCAACGAGTTCACCAACATTTTCTCCCCGTGGCTCCCCGTCACGGTCACAGCGGCCCCGAAGTCCAATGACGCGAATGTCAGCAGCATCACCGTTGCGGGTTTCAAGGCTGTGGCCGGTGCGAACAACAGCTACACCGTCACGGTTCCCTATGGCACGGTCGTCAAGACCGGCAGCTTCGTGATCGTCACGAGGCATCCGCGCGCGACTGTCAGCGCTCTGACAAACACCAGAAATATCTGGAGCTTCACCGTCACCGCTGAGGACGGCGTGACCACCGCAGTCTACACCGTCACGGTCAATACTGCCGCGCTTCCGGAACCGATCACTCCGGGTGTCGACAATAAGAAGCCCGCTTCGAAGCCCGAGGTCAAGCTTCCGTTCACCGATGTCTCCACGTCCGACTGGTTCTATGACGACGTTGCGTTCGTATACGAAAACGGCCTGTTCTCCGGCACGGACAGCAGAAGCTTCAGCCCGAACGCGTCCATGACGCGCGCCATGCTCGTCACGGTTCTCTACCGGCTCGAGGGCGAACCCACCGTCACAGGCAGAAGCAGCTTTACCGATGTGCGTTCCGGCGCGTATTACGAAAAGGCTGTCATCTGGGCAGCCGCCAACGGCATCGTCACCGGCACGGACAGCACCTCCTTCTCCCCCGACGCCAAGGTCACGCGCGAGCAGCTTGCCGCGATCCTGTACCGCTATGCGCAGTACAGGAAGCTGGACACCGATGCGAGCGCAAAGCTGAACAGCTTCACCGACGCGGACAGCGTTTCCGCCTATGCCAGCGAGGCGCTCGGCTGGGCTGTCTCGGAGGGCCTGATCAACGGTGCTTCCGGCAAGCTCATGCCGAAGGGCGACGCGACCAGAGCACAGGTCGCCGCGATCCTCCACCGGTTCGTGAAAAATGTACTGAACTGACCTCATAATCCCAATTTGCAGCACAGGACTGCCCCCCTTTTTTGGGGGGCAGCCCTGCGTGCTGTATTTCAGAGCATATCTGAAAGCCGGTAAACCAGACCGGCAGCAGCTATTGCGCCACTGGACAGATTACCGGTTTTCAGATATACTTGAAATGATACAACACATATGGAGTTGAATTGCGTGAACGTCTGGAAAACAAATAAAAAGGCCGCCGTCTGGGTGGTGCTGGCGCTGGTGCTGACGGCTGCGCTGCTGACCGGGTGCGGAGCGCCGCAGGCCGGGCCGAGCTATCACTGCACCGTCTCCATTTCCTGTGCATCGATTCTGGAGCACATGGAGCTTTGCAGCGAGGAAAAGCGGGAGCTGGTGCCGGAGGACGGCTGGCTGCTGGAGTCTGTAGAGGTCAGCTTTCAGGAGGGCCAGAGCGCTTTTGACGTTTTGCAGCAGGTCTGCCGGGAGAATAAACTCCATCTGGAATTTTCCACGACGCCGGTTTACGGCTCGACTTACATTGAGGGCATCGGGAACCTCTATGAATTTGACTGCGGGGCGGAATCCGGCTGGATGTACGCGGTGAACGGCTGGTTCCCGAATTACGGATGCAGCCAGTATGCGCTGCAGGACGGAGACACGGTCACGTGGGTTTATACTTGTGAGCTGGGCAGGGACGTCGGCAGCGGCGGCTGGACAGAGGGCGAATGAGAAACAAAGACGCTTTTTCGGGATATCATCCCGTGATCAATTTTCTATATTACGCACTGGTGCTGCTGTTTTCGATGTGCCTGATGCACCCGGTCTATCTGGCGGTTTCGCTGACGGGGGCGCTGGCCTACGATATTCATCTGAAAGGCCGGAAAGCGGTGCGGTTTGCCGTCATGGGGCTTCTCCCTATGGCGGCGCTTGCCGCGCTTCTGAACCCGGCGTTTAACCATGAGGGCGCGACGATTTTGACGTATCTACCGAGTGGTAACCCGCTGACGCTCGAATCCATGCTTTATGGCGTGGCGGCGGCCGTCATGCTGGCAAGCGTCGTATTGTGGTTTTCCAGCTACAACGAGGTTATGACTTCGGACAAGTTTGTGTATTTATTTGGACGCGTGATTCCGGCGCTGTCGCTTGTTTTGTCCATGGCCCTGCGGTTCATTCCGAAGTTCAGGGCGCAGATGCAGACGGTTTCGGAGGCGCAGGCTTGTATCGGACGCGATACGAAAAACGGAAGCGTATTCCGCCGCGTTGGGAACGCTGTCAAAATCTTCTCAATCATGGTCACATGGTCGCTCGAAAATGCCATTGAAACGGCGGACTCCATGCGCTCACGCGGCTATGGCCTGCCGGGGCGCACGGCATTTTCGATCTATCGTTTTGACGACCAGGACAAGGCCGCGCTTGCGTGGCTGGTTTTCTGCGGGGCGTATCTCATTTCCGGCTGGATGGCGGGCGGGACGTATTTCCGGTATTATCCGACGGTGAAGGCCGCCGCATGGACGCCGATGACGGTGAACTTTATGCTCGTGTATCTTGCGCTGGTGCTGACGCCGGTGATTCTCGACCGAAGGGAGGACAGGCTGTGGAACTCTTTGCAATCAAACATCTGAATTT
>OLSX01000490.1_pt1 | contig 40163 bp, 29 predicted proteins | sample 1673141 | NCBI WGS metagenome assembly OLSX01 (sample SAMEA3136759, study PRJEB25190) | human gut metagenome | biome: human gut; feature: human-associated habitat; material: faeces | place: Austria | collected 2013 | reverse complement strand
GGTGCGCTACGACGAGGGCGACCATTTCGGATGCCCGGTGATGAACTTCTCCGACCCGGACGTGCCGTACACGCGCGCGATCGAGTTCAAGAACTTCAACCCGGAGCGCCGGGACTCGCAGAACCCGGACAGGACGGTGGTGTGGGAGGAGTACAGCCGTTTCGCGGAGCGCGGGGACGAGCCGTACTACCCGATCAACACGGAGGTCGACAGGGAGCTGTACGCGCGCTACGAGGAGCTGGCGCTGGCGGAGCCGCTCACGGTGTTCGGCGGGCGTCTGGGCACGTACAAGTACTACGACATGCACCAGGTGATCGACACGGCGTTGACCGCGTACGAGGAGCGGGTCGCCCCAATGCTCAAGAAGTAGGTTTACCCTACGTAAAGAAATAGGCTGTACAGCATGCTGCACAGCCTATTTCTGTATGAAATACATTAAGGAACCTTGGTGAAGCCCGTGCTCTTAAGGTAGTTCTTTCCGATGGTCTGATCGTATTGAACCAGCTTGTAGTCCTCAAGGAGTTGTTGTGCCTTGCGGCTTACTTTGGTGGCCTTGATCCTATTGCCATTCTGATCCAAATATGTTGCTTTGCCTTGGCCGATGCCGCCGTTGGAACCGATAACGCGACTCATAGCCGGAATCTGCTGCTTCAAGTCGGTCAGCATGGCAAGATACGGCGAAACCTTGGCATTCATATGCTCAGCGGCCAAAGGCATGAAATAGTTTGAAGAAGTGTAGGCGGTTGTGCTGGGATCGACTTTGGCCCCGTGCGAAACGGAAGCGGAATTCGACCAAATGAAGTAATCCGTTTCATGCAAGACGGTCTTATTGTTCTTATTCTCATCCGCAGTGGCATAAATACCTGGCAAGTGATCGCCGTAGAAGATCACCGTAATGGGCTTATCCATCTGGTCAAGCTGATTAAGGAAATCCGCTGTTTCCTGGTCGGTCCAGTTGATGCCCTTGGTATAGGCGTCGATATTGTATTTTTCGCTCTCAGACAGCCCCTCAGATATGTCGGCATCAACAAATTCGTTATTGTCGTAGAAATCGCCATACGGCATATGGTTCTGCATGGTTACCAGCTGCAGGAACTGAGAATCGTTGGAATCCTTCTGCTTATCCAGCAAATCGACAACGCTCTGATAGGCTTCGCTGTCGCTCACGTAAGGGGACCGGTCAATGCGATCGGTGTGCTTCAGTGGAATCTTGCTATCAAGCGTGTATAGATACGAGAAGCCAAACTTCTTGTAATTGATATTGCGCAGATACATGCTTTGCATGAACGGATGCACTGCAGTGGAACCCTTTGTTCCGTATTTCTGCGTCCAGATCTGATTGAACGAGTATGGGTCGGACTGGTTCGGCACCAACTGCTGATAGGGGACAATCAAGGAATCATTGAAGTTTGCGAGGTTCAGACCGGTCAATGCCTGATATTCAATATTTGCTGTGCCGCCACCATAGCCAGGAGAAAGCATAAGACCGGAAGTCGTGCTGTTCTTGATGTTCCGGATATTCGGTATCGGATCAGTTGTGAGGGTTATCCCCGGTACACGAGTGGGGTCGGAGAAGGTCTCGGAGAGAATCATAATCACCGTATTATCGGTGAGCTTATTCTGACGGGTCTGATTGATAGATTCCGCTTCTTTGGCATATTTCTGGGCGAGAGCCTCCATGGTCTTGCGGTTGTAATCGTTCGGCTTATCCATGGCCTTGATCTTTGACAGGCTCAGGAACGTAGTGGCAGGACCATTGGCCTGAGCGTCGCCCAAGGCATTCCAGAGTTGAGGCGTATAACCATTGTCTTCGGCCCACTCATACGTTTTCGAGCCGGGAGTTCCAAGACCGATGACATAAGAAGTCAGGAACGCGACGCTGAGTACTGCGGCAAGGATGCGTGATGCGGTTCCTACAATGTTCTTGACATTTGCGATTGGGCGGCGCCAAGAGCAATGGATGAAACGCCTGCGCTTGTCCAATACGAAAAGAACGAGCACAATAATCGCGAACCACACCACAAATTTGATGGCACCATCGACAAACCCTTGGCTCGACTCCGGCACGAACGACATGATGCTACCGGTATCGCCTCCGGAAATAAACGTCAAATCCGCTGGAATAATCGGTTCGTTACGGAGCTGCACTTTGATGCTGTTTGCTACGCCAAATGCGGTTATCACAACACCGAAAACGAGAGTGGCAATCCAGAACCTATTGGTTACGAAAACCAGCGCGAGATAAATCAGAGCCAAACCAACAAAACTGACAAGGCAGACGTTTTTCTGCTCAACCCACATCTGGCTGATGAATCTGGTGACCTGCCCGGCCACGCTTTGAAGAGCTTTAGCGGTGTCGTCAACCACTTCGTCTTTGCCGTAGGAGGGTTCGGAATACATGCCCCATTGCAGGAAAATGACCTCAGCGGAAGTGAGTATGAAGAACACGATGGCGTAGAACGCATAGGAGAACCTCATGCGTTTGTTCCACAAAGAATCGGGACTCCGAAAGAAATCAATGATGAAGCGTATTGCTTTGAGATTAGTGAACGCGTGCCATGTTGTGCGTACGGGAGTTGTGATGCTGCGCCATGCCGTACGTGCAGGAGCTGCGGCAGTGCGAATGCGCGATGCGAAGCCTCCGTTTTGTCTATTGTCCGGATCGTTTCCGGAATCCTGACTGGTCTGATTGTCTTGTTCGGATACAGCGTCCTGTTCTTTGGCATGTTCTTGTTCGTCTATAGAGTCCTGCGTTGCACGGGTTTCCTGTTCCTGAGCTACTTCCTGCTCGGTCTTGGCCTCTTGTTCTTCGGCATGTTCTTGCTTATTCATAGTGTCTTGTTCCATAGCGGCATCCTGCGCTGCTGTTGCTGTCTGCTTTGCGTCAGCGTCTTCTCCGCTTTTTCCGGTTTCGGCAGGGGTCTGTGCGTTCTGCTCACTCTCGTCGTTGGGCGAAGGGATAGGAGTAGAGGGGGTGCTGCTGTTAGAGGATTCGGATTCCGCAGTTGTGTCCATGTCCTCGGGTTCATTCTCAGGACTCAGCGCTTGCGAATCGTCAAACATCATTGGCATCCCTCATGTCATGCCCCGTTGCTTTCGGGCTCGTACTCCGTTAATCGACTACGCAATAGTAGTCGTGCCGGTTGGACGAACGCATGTCTGAACAAACGCTTAATGACTGCTGAGGGGGGCTTGAGCGCAGTATACAGACCATGCGGCCAAGGTAATGCCGTCAGTGATCTCTCCGTTTGCGATCATGCGCTGCACTGTTGTGGCAGGTACCCAACGCAAGCTGGCAAGTTCCCAATCGGAATTTGCAACGTGTTCGATATAGCTGCGGGGAACCGTGATTCTCGCAACGGCGATGTCATCGCGCAATACGCCGGTATCGGCGTGAATATGCTGCAGAATCGTTACTTGACTGGAGGAAACATGCATTCCAGTTTCTTCGGCAAGCTCGCGGATAGCGGTACGAATGGGGGTCTCAGCCTCCTTTGCCATTCCACGTGGGAACTCCCACGCCCACTGCTGCGTGGCGACTCGCCAATGGCGGGCAATCAGAAAAACGGAGTTACCGTGTTCGTCTGGCTGTTCCACGATGCAAACAGCGCCAGGTCTGCCGTTCTTTACGGATGCCACATGGAACTGTAGATGCTCACCTGTTTCACGAACAATTGCCGTGCTTTCCATCACTGAGAAATCAGCACCGCCATGCTCGTGGAACACCTCACGCTCCGATTCGATGACGAGAGGCGGCAGGGCATCCTGAACCGGTACAACAGGTTGCCGAACATGCTGGCTGTGTTCCTGTGCTGCATCCATCTGTCAATCTCCTATAAAGTTACGTTCGGCGTTATTTTGCGCAGCATCAAGCGTAGCGATAGTACACTCGAACAAGCATTCCTCGAATGTGTCGGCACGGCCGGAAATGGTGATCGAAGGGCCATCCTTGTACGACTTGTCTAGTAATGCGTTTACTGTGCTCGGGCCTAAAGCCAAAAAGAACACTCCGTCACATACTTCAACATCGGTGAACATGATCTGCTGGCAGTACAGGTATGCGGTGCGGAGTATTCCCGCGAAATATGTGGCGAATTGCGTGTGCTCGTTCAGCAGATTCTCACAGACGCGACGCTCATGGTCCTTGTGCCAAAGATTCTCAAACACAGTCGATTGCGCTAATGGGGAATTCTGCTCATCTTGGAACGCTTCGGCGAGTAATTTCCACCATGCCCGTTTCTGCTCGGTGGAATCGAAGTTGGCGACCATGATGGCACGCGGTCGCAGTGTGGAAGTCTCTGGATGACGGCTGGATGATGTGCTCACAATCATTGATTGTAGCGACGGTTTTGTGCGAGCGATGCCTGTTCTCCCCCCCCCCTCACTGGCCCTGGCGCCTGTAGCGTTCCTCGGTCGCGGCCTTGGCGGGCTCCCACCAGGCGCGGTTGGCGGTGTACCATTCGATCGTCTGCCTCAGGCCGGACTCGAAGTCGGTGTGTGTGGGCTTCCAGCCGAGCTCGGTCTGCAGCTTGGTGGAGTCGATGGCGTAGCGGCGGTCGTGTCCCGGGCGGTCCTTCACCCAGTCGAACGCGTCCTCGGCTCGGCCCATCATTTTCAGGATCATGCGCAATACGTCGATGTTGTTCCGCTCGCCGTCCGCGCCGATCAGGTACGTCTCGCCGATCCGGCCCTTCGTCAGGATGGTCCACACGCCGCTGGAATGGTCCTCGGTGTGGATCCAGTCGCGCACGTTCTCGCCCCTGCCGTAGAGCTTCGGGCGCTGCCCGTCCAGGATGTTCGTGATCTGGCGCGGGATGAACTTCTCCACGTGCTGGTACGGGCCGTAGTTGTTCGAGCAGTTCGAGATCGTGGCGCGGATCCCGTACGTGCGGGTCCACGCGCGCACGAGCATGTCGCTCGCGGCTTTCGTGGAGCTGTACGGCGAGCTCGGATGGTACGGGGTGTGCTCGGTGAACCTGGCCGGGTCGTCCAGCGCGAGGTCGCCGTACACCTCGTCCGTGCTCACGTGGTGGTAGCGGATCCCGTGCTCGCGCACGGCCTCCAGCAGGCGGAACGTGCCCTCCACGTTGGTCCTGAGGAACGGCTCCGGGTCCGCGATGGAGTTGTCGTTGTGGCTCTCGGACGCGTAGTGCACGATCGCGTCGTGGCCCGGCACGATGCGCTCCAGCAGGTCCGCGTCGCAGATGTCGCCCACCACGAGTTCCACGCGGTCCTCGGGCAGGCCCGCGATGTTCTCCGGGTTGCCCGCGTACGTGAGCTTGTCCAGCACGGTCACGTGCACGTCCGGGTGGTTGTTCACCACGTAGTGCACGAAGTTCGAACCGATGAAGCCGCAGCCACCGGTCACGATGATGTTATGGGGAGTAAACAGTTCTTCGGTCATAGTGCATGAACCATATGAGTGCTTTGACGTCGGCATTGCTTATGATGCCTGTGCCAATCGCAGTAAACTGATGGTCAGTGCTTACCTTGGACTTTGCGCACGGCAACTTTCATAAGCTCGCGCTGCTTCGAACCAATAGGTGCTAGCACATCCACATATTTGCGGATTGGGCTGTCCTCGGCAATGGCGCGCTCGTGGTGCTGTGGAGGCTCGATGCCGGCAAGCAATGCCATCATCTGCAAGGAGAACGGCGTCTTGCTCGCATAGTTCCAATACAACGGCCCGAAATCGCACCACGGGTTCTTCCACGGCTTGTCGTAATCGGCATAGTGCACAATCTTCGGAGATTTACGCGAATCCATGTATTCCTGGAACATACTTGCCGGAGCGAAATCGAATACGCCGTGTACTCGCCCGCCGCAGTCGTGCATCACATTCCAGGCATAAGGCAGATAGGTGACCGATCCTTCGCATTCCATATTGAGAATGTCCTGGTCGTTATAGATGAAGCCCGGCTGTTGTGCGATTTCCAGCCATTCATGCACGGAATGGATCTCACGCATCTTTTCCAGATTCATCGCCAACACACCGGCCTGGAAATACCCGTAGGGCTTCGTCATATGCAATTGATGCTTCGCATATTCCGCGCGTTCACCGTTCTTCATATTCAGATTGCCGATGAAATCAATATCCGGCACGGCGCCGATCGCATTGTTACCCAGATCAGTGTCATACAATTCCGAGATATCGCCGTTCACCACCATGTCGCAGTCTAAATACAGCACCTTCTTGTAGAAGGGGAGAGCCTCCTGAATGATGAAGCGGTAGTAGGTTTCGATGCTGATATGCGCGTTGTTGGTGGTGAGATTGAACCCGTCGATGGCACGGCTTACGTCGTAGAAGCGCACGGTGGCATTCTCGAATTGCGCGAGGAAATCGGTGATGTTCTGCTTGTTCTCCGCCGAGATGTTTCGTTCCAACACAATCACGTCATAGTGGCGTTCGCACGATGCGTTCTTCAACATCGAATAGATGGTGGTGGTGAGCATCGGCACATAGTTGTCGTCGGCGGCGAACAGCACCGGCACGGTGAAACGAGGATTCGTATCCAACGGTTCCAATGGGGAGAACGGTTCCGGATTGGTGAAATGCACGCACTGCAGGCGTTTGATCTTCCAGTTCGCGCCGGTGCGCTGCTTGTGCGCGAGGAAGATGTTGAGCAGACGCTCGGAAAGATGACCAGGGGTGCGCAGGGTCTGCACATCGGCGGCGGAATGATCCCAATGCGCGGTGAACTCGCTGAGAATGGGGAACAGCCAGGAGCAGTATTCCTGGAATATCGCCTTTTTCATAATGAACATGTTGCAGAAGGCCGCACGGGTGCCGTTGAGTACGGCGTCGGCATCTTCACGATAATCGGGGTGCATCGCGCATAGCACATCGTACATGTGACGCAGATCCTTGAGCTGCAGATGCGGATCTGCGTCCCAATGGTCTTTGAGATTAGTGAAACCGTCGAATTCGCGCACATTGTTCAACGGCGTGGTGATGACATCCCAGCCTTCCACCGCCTGCGCGATGGCAGCATCGTCAAGACCGTATTCGGCAATGGATTCGGCGTTGATGGCGGTGTCGATAATCTCGCCGTAGCTGTTCTGCTTGTGCTCGGTGGTGGTGAAGTCGAAATAGCGGAGGTAATGGCAGAAGCCGTAATAATCGGCGTCGGCGTTCTTCCAAGCCCAATACTGTGCAGTGAGCTCGCAATACATGGGGTTCTTTTCGGAGATATTGTCTCCGGTGTTGTCATGCAACGTGTTCTCGAACAGCGGTTTGCCTGCGGCCTCCGCATTCGCGGCTCCGACCTGAATGGGCAGAATACTAGCGCAATCGGGGAAGACGGCCGGCTTATGCGCCGAAACGAAGATTTTGATGCGCGATAGCTGCGCCGACTGTGCTGGCTGCGATGGCTTGTGCGTAGGCAATGGGTGCTCCCGTCCTTGCGAGGTTGACGTAACAACAGACTGCCCACCAGCCTAGCGCGAGTAGTGGCTGTTCAGGCATATGGCGTTGCTCTCTGAAAAATTTTCGCACATGATAACCCGGGTTGCCGCATTGCCTGCATATTTTCGGCGCCCCAGCCGCCGCCTGTCGCTACACTGATAACCATGCATTCGTTCCGAAAATCCCGGAGAAGGTCACAGCAACAGTCCCGAAACATGTTTCACGGGATGTTTCACGCTGCCATTCGCCGTGCCAGTGCCGTTGCCACCCGCCGTGCAATCGCCGCAGTTGCCAGCATTGCCGCCATCGCGGGCCTTGCGGCATGCGGGCAGTCCGCCGACACCCGCACGCACATCTCCGTATGGAGCTGGGAACCAAGCATGGAAACGGTCGTGCAACGATTCGAATCCGAAAACCCGGACATCGCGGTCGACCTGACCAGCATCTCCGGGTACGACAACCTGAACACCGCCATCCAGGACGGCTACAACATGCCGGACGTGGCGCAGATCGAATACCATGCCCTGCGTCAATACGCGGTATCAAGCCAGCTACTCGACCTGACCGGCAGGGTAGGCTCCGACTTCGGCAGCTTCTACACGCCCGGCACCTGGGCGTCCGTGCACCTGGCCGACAATGTATACGGCCTGCCCATGGATTCCGGCCCCATGGCCTTCTTCTACAACAAAACCGTGTTCGACGACGCCGGTGTGGACGCCACCAAAATCAGAACATGGGACGACTATTACAAGGCCGCCAAAAAGATCAAAGCCACCGGCGCCTACATCACCGCCGACTCCGGCGACGCCAGCTTCTATGACGCCATGATCTGGCTCGCGGGCGGCAAGCCATTCGCCACCAGCCAAGACGGCAAGAACGTAACCGTCAACCTCACCGGAGACAAAGGCGTAAGGAAATTCACCGCGTTCTGGCAGAAAATGATCAACGAAGACCTCATCGACACCCGAAACGTCACATGGTCGGACGGCTGGAAACGCGGGCTCGGTAGGGGCACGATCGCGTCCGTGTTCTCCGGAGCGTGGATGACCTCGCTGCTGCAATCCGATGTTCCCGGCAGCGCAGGCCTGTGGCGCGTAGCGCAGATGCCGACCGCTGACGGCAAACAAGTGACTGCGGAAAACGGCGGTTCCGCGATATGCGTGCTGCAATCCACACGCAAACCGGACGCAGCATACCGTTTCGCCGAATTCGTGGCGCATAACGCCGAAGGCATCAGCGCCCGCGTGGACGGCGGCGCATTCCCCGCCGACCTGCCCACATTGACCAGCCCCGAATTCCTCAGCCGTACCACCATCAAAGACTCGCGTGGACTCGACATCCCCTATTTCGGCGGGCAACAGTTCAACCGCGTACTGGCCCAAGCCGCGAAAAACGTGACGACCGGCTACCAATACCTGCCGTTCGAAGTGTATGCGCGTAGCGATTTCAGCGCGACCGTGGGCACAGCATACCGGTGGGCGAACTCGTGGCAGTCTTATGTGAAACGGCAGAAAGCCGTGAAGGAAGGGCTGCTTGACGATGACGGCAAGCCCCTGAAGCCATTCGATAAGCCGACCGATAAAGTCACGTTGAAACAGGGCATAGCCCTGTGGGAGAAAGACATCAAGGAATACGGTACGAATCAGGGCTTTACCGTGCAGTGAACCGGCAAGCGACGCTCGCTGCATAGCGCCTGCTGCGCCACAGTGCGCTCACCGCACGTTGCGCTTGTAAATCAGCGCCATGCCCTTGAAAATCAGATCCGGATCGTACACGTCGATCACATCGGTATCATCCTTGAAAATCCGACCCAAGCCACCGGTCGTAACCACCTTGAACGGTTCGCCGATCTCCTCACGGAACTGTTGCACGGTACGCTCGATGCCGCCAAGGAACGTGTAATACAGGCCGGCCTGCATGGCGGAACGTGTGTTCGTGGCAAGAATCGACTTCGGGCGCACGATCTCCACCTCAGGCAGCTGCGCGGTCTGCCCCCACAGCGCTTCCGCACCGGCACGAATACCCGTGGTGATATAGCCGGCACGGATCGTGCCCTTGCCGTCGACGTAATTGAACGTGGTCGCCGTGCCGAAATCGGCCACCAGCACCGGGCCCCCATACGTGTAATACGCGCCGACGCAATCGGTCAGGCAATCGGCGCCCATGGTCTTGGGATCATCCATATGGATGTTGATGCCGGTTTTGATGCCCGGTCCAACGACCATCGGCTCGAAACCAAGGAACTTGATGATCGAGGCGCGGAAGGAATGCATGACCTTCGGCACCACCGAGCATACGATCACATCCTCCACGTCACGCCGCGTATACCCGCTGATCTGCAGGAACTGCGAGATCATCACCGTATATTCGTCCGACGTGTGCAAGGCCTTGGTGGTGATGCGGTAGGAACCGACGATGCGCTCGCCCTCCAGAAAGCCGATGACGATGTTGGTGTTTCCGATATCTACGGCCATCAGCATGGTAGTGTTCTCCCTTGGTTCGGTTGCCGCGCGGCTGTACGCCACGTTGCGTTGTTCACTACTGAGAGTGTACGCCTCTTCCGGAGTGCGGTGGCGATAGTGCGGTGGCGATTCAGGCGGTTGCGCGCAGCGAGGCAAGACGGAGCAGCAACTGGCGGGCCAGATCGGTTTTGCCCATTTTCCGCCACTTTTCGGCATTCGGCTGTTGCGGCGTCTGATCGATCGAGGTATCGCCGCAGACGGGGGTGAGCACGGTCACCACATTCGTGTCCGTGCCGAAACCGGCGCCGGCGTCGCGCAGATTGTTCGCCACCAGCATGTCGCAATGCTTGTCGGCAAGCTTTTTTGCAGCGTTCTCGATAAGGTTCTGCGTTTCCATGGCGAACCCGCACAGCACTTGCGATCCGTCGGTGCGCTTGTGGGCGCCGACCCAGGCGAGAATATCCGGGTTGGCTACCAGTTCGATCTGGATGCTGGAACGTCCGGCCTTCTTGATTTTCTCGCCGGCCACCTCGCTGACGCGGAAATCGCCGACCGCCGCGGTCATCACGATAATATCGGCAGTTTCGTAAGCTTGCTGCACCGCCTCGAACATCTGCCGTGCAGTGGTCACATGAATGGTTGTGATATTCGGTTCGGCAGGCTCGGGCAGACTGACAGGGCCGCTGATCAACGTGACGGTTGCGCCCAGGGCAGCCGCCTCATGCGCGAAGCCGTATCCCATCTTGCCGGTGGAATGATTGGTTAGGAAACGCACCGGATCCAGCGGCTCCTGGGTCGGTCCGGCCGTGACCAGCACATGCAGACCGTGGAGAGGCCGGGAATGGTTGCCCGTGCTGTTTGCGTTGTCTACAGTGTCGCCTGTGTTGTCTGCGGTGTTTGCGTTGCTGGTGTTGTTTGCGTTGCTGGTGTTGTTTGCGTTGCTGGCGGGGGAGTTCTGGCCTGGCACCTGCGTGGTTTCGCCCAGCAGCTCGTCTACCGCCTGCTCGATCACGGCTGGTTCCTCCATACGCCCCTTGCCGGTATCGCCGCACGCCAGATTGCCGGACCCAGGCTCCACAATCGTCCAGCCAAGCTCCTTGCACATGCGCAGATTGCGTTGGGTTGCCGGATTCTCGAACATGTGCACATTCATAGCCGGGCAGAGCACCTTGACGCTGCCGGAATAGGCGAGAATCGTGGAGGTGAGCGTATCGTCCGCCAGCCCCGCGGCGATGCGGGCGATGATGTCGGCGCTGGCCGGCGCGATGACCAACGCGTCCGCCCAGGCGGCATCCGCGATGTGGTTGATGGAGGCGGGAACGGTGGGGTTGCTGGTCACATCGCCTTGGATGGCGGCGGCTGTGACGTTCGGGAACATGGCGGTCCGCGTCTGTGTGTGCGTTAGCGAAGCGAAGGTGAGTGGGGTGACGAACTGTTCCGCCGCCACTGTCTCGATCACACGCACCTTGTGACCTGCTTTGGTCCAGTCGGATGCCAGATGGCATGCCTTGAACGCTGCGATCGATCCCGTGACTCCCAGAAGAATATGCGCCATGCCCGCCAGTATACAAACCGTCGCAAACGAGTGGGACCCAAGTTCATCTGGCTCATCTCATCTGGATTGTCGGCTGCCTTGGTTCGGATTCGACCGTCTTGCGGTATGCGATGGCGGGCATGGCTTCGGGTGCCGGTTCGCCGGATGCTTGGCGAAAGGCTTACCGGTTTTGCTGAAACGCGCTGACGTAATGTGCACCGTTGTGTACGAATGTGTACGAATGTGTACCGTTGTGTACCGGTACGTTGGCGCACGTACGGGAGAAGAAGGGATCAACGTGTCATGCGCCCCTCGTAGTACAGGGTTTCACGCAGATTGCCGTCGATCACGCCCGCGAAATGCTGCTCGTGCTTGGCCACTGCGGGTGAGCCCAAGTCGCTGGCGTTCTGGTATGCGGCCTGATGGTATCTCAGCCAATGGCTGAGCTCCTGCCCTTCCGAGGCGTTCGGCACCTGTGCGGCGGCATATGGGTTCGGCGAGGGAATGATCACGCCATCCTCCACCATTTGCGGTGCGCTGGGCGTTACCGTGCCGCGAACGGTCAGCCAGTGTTCCGTCTGCGGATTTTGCGCGCCATCCAACGCGGCCACCAGCTCGTCGTTCATTTCGATGCTGGTCACCCATGTCTTTTCTGGAATCGGATGATTCGCCACCGGGGAGCCTGCCGTCACCACATGCCGGATGTTGAACTCGTCGGCCCGGTCGGCGGCGATCTGCGCTGCCACGATGCCTCCCTGCGAGTGTCCGATCAGCGCTACGGAATCATCGGGCTGAATACCCGCCTTGCGCATCGCCTCCACCACCATGCGCGCGCTGTCCGCCTGTTTCCGCTGCTCGGCATCGTCGCTCATCAGCTCGATGTTCTGCTCCCATCCGAATGGTGAATCGGCATGCCCATCCGTGCCGGGAATAGTTACCAGCCAGGCGTTCGTGCCATCCTCGCGTTCGTAGCGTTGTACGGCGATGGTGGCGTATTGCAGCCCTGACCCCAGCTTGTATTTGTCTTCGCCGAGCCTGCGCAGATGCTCCAACGATTCCGCCACGGAGGTGCTCGGGCCGACCATGTCCACGGTTGAACGCACGCGGCGAACGGTCAGGGTATTGCCCTGCGCAAGATCTTTTGCAGGGGCGGAATACTTGCTGATCTTCCCCGCCGACTGGTTCACCTCATCCGTGGAGAACAGGCCCTCGATGAGCGACGAGCCGGCGATCAGCGAGCCGATTCCGGAAAGATAGGCCTCTTGAAACGGCGCAGTCACCCAGGATGCCGCCGATGGTTTCGGCTTGCCATCATTGATCCAGCTTGCGCCCAGTCCGCCAAGAATCAATCCGAACATGCCCAGCGATACCCAGCCGGGAGCCGCCTTGGTCACGGCTTGGCCGGTTTCGTTGAACGCCTGACGGGCTTTCCAATCGGCTTCGCTGTACAGACTATGCGCGCGAACCAGCAGATCGGCCATGCTGCGCAGCTTCGAACCGTCGGCATCGCAATGCCTGGCATTTTCGGTGCATAGCGAGATAAGACGTTCGTAAGGGAGCGTGCCGTGTGCGACCGTGGGCGCTACGCCTACTCCGGTGCCGCCCATGCTGCTTGCGCCGGCGAGCGCCATCGTGGAGGTGGGGGAGGCTGGAGTGGAGGAGGCGGCGATGCAGCTGGTAATGGTGTTTGATGATGGTGTGGCTATGGGAACTGTGATGTTGCCGGATAATACTGGGCAGAGTGGCACGCTGGTGCGGTCGCGGGCGAGGTCCATTGCTGCTTGCCGCCAGGCGATGCCGTGCGCGATGAGTTTGCCGCCGGCATTGTCCAGTGCTGTGGCCACGCGGCGGTAGTCCTCTTGTGTGGCTGGTGCTAGTTGGTGCCCGCCGTATATGTATGACGTGACCTGCCATCCCATCATGCGCCTCCTTGCGGTGTGGAGACGTGTGCGATGTGCGCGATTTGGGCGGTGGAGCGTGCTTCGTCGTCGTGTGTGCTCAGCGAATTGCGTATGGTGAGCAGGCGGTCTCGATAATGGTCGGCTGCTTTGCCTGTCCAATCGATGCTGTGTGCCGTGGCTAGGGTTTCGCGTATCGATCCGTGGATGGACGCGCTGCTGGCGGCGAGTGTGATGATGCGCTCGTGCCCTTGTGCTGCGATGTTGAGGCATGGGCAGGTGGTGGCTGCCGTTGCCTGTGTGGTGGCGAGGAGCGATGTTGTGTGGTGGCCGGAAAGTGATGTGATGCTCATGCGTTCATTGAACGGGAGGCGTTGGTGTGTTGTCCAGCTGGATGGGGGTGTGTGGTCGGAGCCTTCGGGTTTCGTCACAGGTTCGTCACAAGGTGCTGGTCGTGTGCCGTTGTGTTCAGTCAGCTGTGGCGTTTTTCTGCGGTACTGGTGACACATGCTGTGACTGGAGTGACAGAATATGTCACTCCAGTCACAGCATATGTCGCAAACCCCGCAGTAACTGTCATTAACACTGCATTGGTTGTCACAAACCCCGCGGTACCCGCATGAGCCGCGACTCGGTGCCACTGTTTGCTGCCTCGCCGCGCCACCGGTCACCAGGGTTTGGCGGTCTGCTGTTTTTTGTTGCCTTTGTCGGTCTGCGTGTTTGTTGAGGGGTTGGTGTCGGTGGATTGCTGGTTCGCTTTGAGCAGTTCCTCCACCTGCTTTTTCTGTTCGTCGGTCAGGCCGCTGGTGTCGTTGGCCGTGGAATCCTTGGTGCCGTTGCCGCCCTCGACGCCGTTGGTGTCGGAACCGGAGTTTGCGGAGTTGCCGCCTTGCTGAGCGGCGAGCTCCTGCTTGATGCGTTGGGTGAGTTTGGATGAGACTGCCGCGTTGGCGCTGATCGCCTCGCGTAGTTGCGGTAGCAGCGCGAGGTTGAGTCGTGCGGCGTCTTCGAATTGGGCATCGGTCTGCTGCTGGCTGGCGTTCAGGGCGTCGAGGTCGGCATCGCTGCGTGCGGCCTGCTTGAGGTTGCTGTTGAGCGAGGCTGTCGCCTGGTTGAATCGCGCGGAGGCCGATATGTTCAGGCCGGCGAGTACGGCGAATGCGAGCGCCATGACGGCGATTGCGATCATTACGATGCGTATGGCGAGCGATGCGCGCGCTTGGACTGTGGGCGCATGTGATTCGAGGGATACTGCCGATCCGACTATGGCGTTGCTGGTGCCAGTGGCGTTGTTGGCGCTGGTGGTGCCGGCCTGTGTGTGGGCTGTGGTGTTGCGTCTCATAGCAGTCTCCTCGACATTGCGATGGTTGAGCCCATTTCCCAGGCGATGAGTATGAGCGCTATGGCGGCCAGCGGCCATACTACGGGGTTGGTTCGGGTGCGTTGTTTGGCGGTTGCGCCCACGCTCCACTTCTTTGACGCTTCGGCGGATCGGCCGTTCGCCATGGTGTTTTGTGCGGATGTGGTCACCATGCTGCCGCCCAGCTCGTCGGCTAGGTTCTTCAGTGTGGTTTCGTCCATTTTCGAGATTCCCGGCTGGCCTGTGTCGGGGTCGGTGACCCACTGTTGTGCGTTGGAATTCTTGGATTCAGTGGAACCGGATTCAGAGGATTCGGAGGAGTCGTCGGATTTGGATGAGTCGGATGATGCGCCATCCTTGATCAGTGGGATTCTGCCGCCTGCCGTGGAGCCTACGCCCACCACGATCGCGTCGTTGATGTAGTGGCGCAGCGTGGAGAAGGTGCGCCTGGATTGCGCCGAGGTCTGCTCGCCGTCCGTGATCAGGTACAGTACGATCGCGTCGTCGGGGTGCGTGGTGCGCATGTCGTTGAGCGTGGTGATGAGCTGGTCGAGCGGCGCGTCCAGCGAGGATCCGGACGATACGCTGGTCGCTTCGGGGGCGAGCGTGGTCGCCCAATTGCGGATCGCCGCCGCGTCTGGCGTGAGCGGAACGTCGAGCGTGCCGGATGCGCCGAAGCGTACTGCGGCGAAGCTGGAATCCGCATATGCCTTCGTCACGTCGTCCACGGCCTGCTTGGCCGCATTCAGGCGCGTGGTCAGCTCGTCCGAACCGTATGCTGCGTCCTTGACGGCCATCGAACCGGTCACGTCCACGGCCATCACCACGTCCGTGTTGTTCACCGCACGGCTGGTGGTCGATACCGTCATGCTCGGCCCCAGCGCCATCGCGCCCACCGTCAGGCAGATCAGCATGCGGCGTACGCATGAGAGCATCGTCTCGTCGCCCGCGTCGCCGAACGTGTGGCGTACGACCTCCACAATCGCCAGCGCCAGCATCACCAGCGCGATTGTGCCGCCGACCGGCCAGCCCAGCAGGGGAGAGAAGGTGAATGTGCTCATCGCTTCAACCTCCAGACGAGCAGCAGCCATATGGTAACGATTACAGCCAATGCCAGCACCCACCATGCCGGATCATCCACCATCGACGCCTTGGACGAGGCTTGGCTTTCCTTGTTGCGGCGCGTGTTGATGTCACGCACGAGCTCGTTGACGCTGGTGCCGTTCGACTGGGTGAGGAACGTGCCGTGATGCGCTTCGATGAGTTTGCGCATATCCGTGGTGGCGTTTTCCTTCTCGCTCGCTTCAGGCCCGGAGAACAGACCATCCACGGTGATATTCGCCTTCGACGTCAGGTTGAGCGCCTGGTCGAGGGTGTACACGGGCGTGCCGGAGACCACATTGTCGGTGGCGAGCACGATGGATGCCGCGCGGCTGCGTTCGGCGCTGCCGGCCGTGGAAGCCGAACCGTAGGTGAAGCCCGGCAGCATGGCCGCGCAGGAGACCACGCCGTCGCCGATCAGCGAGGTGGCGTCCTTGCGGTTCTGCGTGCCTTCAAGCCAGTCGGAGATGCGCTGGTAGTCCTCGTCGCTCATCTTGTCGATGTCGTCCTGCGACTGCACGCCGCTGAGCGCCTTGCTGGCAAGCTCCAACTGGTGGCTGACCAGCTCGTAGTCATCCGTCAGGGGGAACACGGTGCGCGACGTGGAGTTGAAGATGCTCATGCCGATGCGTTCGCCTTGGAAATGCGAGACGAGATCGCGGTACGTGTCGATGACCTCGCGGTCGTACGGCAGGGTGGAGCCGGAAACGTCGAGACAGAGCACGATATCGCGGCTGCTGGCACGTTCCTCACCCTGATCGACGGTCGCCGGGCGGGCGATCAGCGCGAAGGTGAGAAGAAGCGCCGCTGCCAGCAGCGCCGCGGCAGCACGGTTCAGCAGACGCCATTGGCGTAGCAGCTGCGAAGCGCGTTCGGTGGCCAGATCGTCGTCCATCGAGAACACGCGAGCAATGTTCTCGGCACTGTGTTTGCGAGCGAACGCGATGGACAGGACGATAATCGCCAGCGCGACCATCACCCCGACCAGCGCGGCCCAGGGGCTTTGCCAGGAAAGCTGCATCAGCGTCCCCACCTTTCCACCAGGGTTGAGGCCCAGCCGGCGGCATCGTCGACGCTCACCTCGCGAGCGTGCGTGTCCACTGCGGAATCCGCGTATTCCGGCGGGTATAGCGCCGCGATGGTCATGCGCAGCGTATCCAACCCGGTGCGGGTCGAAGGATTGCGGGGCTCACGGCGAATATCGGTAAGCGTATGCGCGTGCAGGTCGCGGCCGGTGTGCGCGGATGCGATGCCACGGCAGATCGCCGCCAGTTCAATGAACGCGGTTTCGCGGTCGATCTGCTCGGCATGGTAGCGGCGTACCACGTCATCGATGCGCCTGTGCCATGAGGTCTTGACGGTATCGTCCAGATGGGCGCCGCGCGGCTGCGGTTTGTCGCGATTGCGGCGTGGGCGCGACAACAGGACCGCGCCTGCGACAAGCGCTATGGCGAGCACTGCGGCGAGCGCCGCGGCAACGATCAGCGGCGTGGCGATGTCAAGCTGGCCGACCGGCTGCAAATCGTTGGTGTCCACGGCCAGAACGCTTATCGGGGAATGCGGTGCGAGTGCGGAGGCGATCATATGGATGTTCATCGGCTGTCGCCTCCCAGTCCTGTTGCAGGCGCAACCAGATTGCGGGTATCCTTCGCCAGCGCACGTGACACCAATCGTATGAAATCGTTGAACACGGCTTCGCTGGAACCGGCGTGAATCATATGACCCCCCATGTGCGAAAGCTCGCGTTCCAGGGCCGCGGCCATGTATTCGCGGTGCGTGTTCACCTCCGCTGCGGCATGCTTGTCCCGCAGGAAGGCCGGCAGTCGGCGCCCAGACAGCGCGTCGGTGACGGTTGCGCCTGTGGCGGCGGCGAACGGGTTCGCCGTGGCCACGTCGATCAGCGTCAGCGGGTGGGTGCGCGTAATGCGGTGGATCTCCTGAAGATGCTCCTTGGTCAGTGCATGCTCGTCGGTTGCCAGCACGATCAGCGCGTTGCGGTCCTTGATGCGCCGTGCATACGCGAGCAGGGCGTCGATATTGCGCGTATGCTCCCACTTGCGTTCCAGCGCACTGTCCAGCGTGCGTTCGAACTGGTAGAAATCACCGTTGAACGGCACGCGCGTAATGCTTGCGGCGTCGCCGAACACCAGTGAGATCTCGTCGGAACGGCGTAGCGACAGCGCGGCGAACATACGCAGCGCATTCGCGGCGATCTGGTATGCCATTTCGCCCGACTCGCATGAGGCCGTCATTTCACGGCCCACGTCAAGCAGCAGCCATACGCGTGACGTGACCAGCCGTTCGCGCCGGATCACCATAGGCCGCCCTTGGCGCGCGCTCGTCTTCCATTCGATCAGTCGCGCCTCGTCGCCCGCCTCGTAGGCACGGACCTCCATCAGCTCGTCCGAGCCGCCCGGCCGCCGTGACGAATGTTCACCTTCGATAACGCCCAATGCCTTGGCCACAGTCGGCAGATTCAGACGATTGCCCATGGCCTCGATCTTGGCTCTGATCGGGTCGGACGAAACGGCTGGCAGCGGCTGGGCTTCAGCCATGCCGGCATTCGACTGGCGTGCGTTCGCGCCGCGAGCGCTGCGGCCGGCATTCATCGCGCGGATCACGGAACAGGAACCGCCTGCACGATGCGGTCGATCACCTGATCGGCGGTCACGCCGTCGGCCAGCGCTTCGAACGTCAGCACCAGGCGGTGGCGCAGCACGTCGGCCACCACGGACTTCACATCCTCCGGAATCACATATTCGCGGCCCTTGAGCAGCGCGTTCGCCTGGCCGATACGCACCAGTGCGATCGACGCTCTCGGCGAAGCGCCCAAACGCACCAGGGAACCCAAGCCCTGCACCGGGTGCGAGCCTGCGCCGCGTGATGTCGCCGCAATATCGACCGCATACTGCATGATCGCGTCCGACACGTACACGCGCTTGGCGGCCGCACGCAAAAACTCCACGTCGCGGATCGACAGACGGTCGCCCTGCAACTGCAGCGGGTCAAGCATGTCGGAGCCACGGCGGGTGATCAGCGCCAGCATGCGCTTCTCCTCATCGGCGGTGGGATAGTTCATGATCGCCTTCATCATGAAACGGTCCATCTGCGCCTCGGGCAGCGCGAACGTGCCTTCCTCCTCGATGGGGTTCTGCGTGGCGATCACCATGAACGGCTTGGGCAGGGCGATGCGCTCGCCGCCGATGGTGCTGGCGCCTTCGGCCATGGCTTCAAGCATGGCGGATTGGGTTTTGGCGTTGGAACGGTTGATTTCGTCCAGCAGCACGAAGTTGGCGTGGATCGGGCCGACCTGCGTGGTGAATTTCTGCGTGGCGAAGTCGAAGACCTGCGTGCCCACGATATCGGACGGCATGAGGTCGGGCGTGCATTGGATACGTTTGAATGTGCCGGACACCGAGGTTGCCAGGGTCTGCGCGGCAGTGGTTTTGGCCAGGCCGGGCACGGATTCGATCAGAATGTGGCCGCCGGCCACCATGGTAAGAATAAGGGATTCGCGCAGATGCTCCTGACCGATCAGGGTCTGCGAGAAGCGTGCGCGGATGCGATCCGCCAGGGCTTTTGCCTGCTTGACGTCGTCTGCGGCCAATGTTGGTGCTGCGGCAGGCGTGGGCATGGTTCGTGCCGGGGCAGGCTGTGCGGGCATCTGCGGTTTCGGAGGGAAAATAGCCATGCGCCCCATGGTAGCCAAGCGCGGTGACGCTTGGCTGTACGGCGAAAGACGCATGCTGGCTCATGCCGGGCGGTGCATGCCCAAGGCGCGGTATGCCTACGTATGAGGCGTGTGATGGCGTATGGCGTTACGGCAGTTGCCAGTCGATCGGTTCGGCACCCATGCGGGTCAGCGCCTCGTTCGCACGCGAGAACGGCTTCGACCCGAAGAACCCGCGCGATGCGGACAGCGGCGAAGGGTGCGGCGATTTGATGATGAACGCGTTGGTCAGCAGCGGCTCCAGGCTTTGCGCGTTACGACCCCACAGGATGGCGACCAGCGGCTTGGGATTGCCGTGTTCGTCCACGCGGGCGTTCAACGCGCGGATGGCCGCCTCGGTCACTTCCTCCCAGCCCTTGCCCTGGTGGCTGTTCGGCCGGCCCACGCCCACGGTCAGGCATCTGTTCAGCAGCAGCACGCCACGCCTGGTCCACGGGGTCAGGTCGCCGTTGCTGGGCATCGGCACGCCAAGATCGTCGGTCAGCTCCTTATAGATATTGACTAGGCTGCGCGGCAGCGGGTTCACGTCGGGCGCCACGCAGAAGCTCAGGCCGACCGGGTGGCCGGGCGTGGGGTAGGGGTCCTGGCCCACGATTAGCACGCGGATCGAATCGAAGGGGATGGTGAAGGCGCGCAGAATATTGCGGCTTGCCGGCAGCCAGGGGTGCCCTTCGCGGGTCTCTTCGCGCAGGAACTGGCCCATGCGGTGCACCTGCGGTTCCACGTCGGCCAGGGCGTTCGCCCAGCCGGCCTCCACTAAATCACGCAACGGTTTGATCTCACTCATACCGCTTACTGTACCTGCGCGTGTGCTTGCCCGCCCTCGCATGCTTGCGCCCGCGCCCCTACCTGGCTTGGCGGCTCGTGGCGTTCGTCGCAATGTTTTCGCGCGCATACGTCTGCATACGTGCATATACAGTGCATGCTGTGACGCGGCCTGCATGCGTGGGTGGCGGTGCCGTTACACTCGGGGTTGAATTGTGAAACGGAAGGAAAGACGGTTATGACGAGCACAGGTGGAAACGGCATCGAGTCTTACGCGATGGACGAGTTCGACAATCCGCCGAAGGGCCCCGCCGGCGTGCATCGCGGCAGGCGTTCGGCCGCCGCACGCTATACGCCGTTCGTTGTTGTCGTGGTAGTGGCGGCGTTGTGCGGTTTCCTGGCTTGGGGCATGCTTTCCGGCGAGTTCAACAAGGTGCATTGGCCGTGGTCGCCGGCATCCTCGCAGACCTCCAGCAAGACCTCCACCACCACCGCCAAGAAGAAGGCCGCCGAAAAGAAGGCCGCCGAAAAGAAGCAGCAAGAGGAGGCGGCCAAGAAGCAGCAAGAGGAGGAGGCCGCCAAGAAACAGCAGGAAGAGGAGGCCGCCAAGCAGCAGCAGGAGCAGGCCGCCCAGGTGGACCGTTCCCTGTCGGTGCGTGTGATCAACGGCACCGGTATCAGCGGCTATGCCGCCACCAAGCAGAGCGTGCTGAACCAGGCCGGGTATGCGAACGTGGCCGCGGCGAACCCGTCCGGCACGCTGCCTGACGCCACCGTCGTGTGGTATCAGAACGATGCGGACAAGGCCACGGCTGAGGATGTCGCGAACGCGTTGGGCATTTCCAACGTGCAGCAGACCTCCGGTCTTGGCGCTTCGATCGTGGTTATTCTGCTGAACTGACGGAGGCGCATATGCGCTGTGATGGGGCTCGTGGCCGGATTTTCGGCTGCGGGCCCCAATGCGTAGCCTGACTGTAGTCAGGCTGTAGTCGGATTGCAGTCGGGGGGCGGAAGCGGCCGAAGGCTGGCTGGAAGCGGGCCGTGAACATGGCGATGCGATGCCACACGCCGCAATCCCGTGTCTCGCCTAGAGCGCAATCGCGGATTCATGTTGGCACTCTCGCACCTTGAGTGCTAATCTCGCAGTTAGCACTCAAGGTGCGAGAGTGATAACAGGCAGCTGACGGCCGGGTCACGAATCGTGCCATGCAGTGGAAAACTGGAATATTGAGCCATTTGGAGGACAAACACACCATGGCAAAGATCATTGCGTATGACGAGGAAGCTCGTCAGGGAATGCTGCAGGGCCTCGATAAGCTGGCCAACACCGTTAAGGTGACGCTGGGCCCGAAGGGCCGCAACGTCGTGCTCGACAAGACCTACGGCGCTCCGACCATCACCAACGATGGTGTTTCCATCGCCAAGGAAATCGATCTGGATGATCCGTACGAGCGCATCGGCGCCGAACTGGTCAAGGAAGTCGCCAAGAAGACCGATGACGTTGCAGGCGACGGCACCACCACCGCAACCGTGCTGGCTCAGTCCCTTGTGCACGAAGGCCTGAAGAACGTGGTCGCCGGCTCCAACCCGATCGCACTGCGCCGCGGCATCGAAAAGGCCGCCGACGCCATCGTCAAGGAACTCGTCGCAGCCGCCAAGGACGTCGAGACCAAGGATCAGATCGCTGCCACCGCAACGATTTCCGCCGCCGATCCCGAGGTTGGCGAGAAGATCGCCGAAGCCCTGGACAAGGTTGGCCAGGACGGCGTCGTGACCGTTGAGGACAACAACCGCTTCGGCCTGGATCTGGACTTCACCGAGGGCATGCGCTTCGACAAGGGCTACATCGCCCCGTACTTCGTCACCAACGCCGAAGATCAGACCGCAGTGCTCGAAGACCCGTACATCCTGCTGACCTCCAGCAAGCTGTCCTCCCAGCAGGACGTGGTCCACATCGCCGAAATGGTGATGAAGACCGGCAAGCCGCTGCTGATCATCGCCGAAGACGTTGACGGCGAAGCGCTGCCGACCCTGATCCTGAACAACATCCGTGGCACCTTCAAGTCCTGCGCCGTCAAGGCCCCGGGCTTTGGCGACCGCCGCAAGGCCATGCTGCAGGATATGGCCATCCTGACCGGCGCTCAGGTCGTGTCCGAGGAGCTGGGCCTCAAGCTCGACTCCGTCGACATGTCCGTGCTGGGCTCCGCCAAGAAGGTCATCGTCTCCAAGGACGAGACCACCATCGTGTCCGGCGCTGGCACCTCCGAGGATGTCGCCGCCCGCGTGGCTCAGATCCGCGCCGAGATCGAGAACACCGATTCCGATTACGACCGCGAGAAGCTGCAGGAACGCCTGGCCAAGCTGGCCGGTGGCGTTGCCGTGATCAAGGTTGGCGCTGCCACCGAGGTCGAGGCCAAGGAACGCAAGCACCGCATCGAAGATGCCGTGCGCAACGCCAAGGCCGCCATTGAGGAAGGCCTGCTGCCTGGTGGCGGTGTGGCTCTGGTTCAGGCTGCCGCCAAGGCCGAGAAGGACGAGGCTGTGACCTCCCTGACCGGCGAAGAGGCAACTGGTGCCGCCATCGTGTTCCGCGCCATCGAAGCTCCGATCAAGCAGATCGCTGAGAACTCCGGTGTGTCCGGCGATGTCGTGTTCAGCAAGGTCCGTGAGCTGCCTGACGGCCAGGGCTTCAACGCTGCAACCGACGAGTACGAAGACCTGATGGCCGCTGGCGTGACCGACCCGGTGAAGGTGACCCGTTCCGCCCTGCAGAACGCCGCCTCCATTGCCGGCCTGTTCCTCACCACCGAAGCCGTTGTGGCCAACAAGCCGGAACCGCCGGCAGCCGCTCCGGCTCAGGGCGCCGACATGGGCTACTGATCCAACCGTTAGGGCATAACACCCAGCGTATGGATCGAGGTCAGGCCGCCTGAAGCGGAACTGACATGCTCATAAGCTAACGATGAGCTTACGATTCGGGGCTTCTCCAGTGCATTGCGCACGGAGAAGCCCCGTTTTTTGTTGCCTGTTTTGCCCGCCGTCGCGATTACTGCGGGGTTTGTGGCGATTCTGCTCCGCATGAGACCCTCACCGTGTCGGGCCCGGCGGCGCCTCTGATGCCAGTGCTCGCCAACGTTTGCCCGCCGTCGCGATTGCTGCGGGGTTTGTGACGATCACTGTGACTGGCGTAACGTTTTTTGTCACACCAGTCACAGCAATTGGTATTTCCGCCGCAGAATTTGTCACTAAGCCCGCAGCATTGCGCCCGTATGTCGCGGTTGTCGCAGTTATTACTGCGCGAATAGGCGCGAGGCGGCGGTTTCCGCCTCGGCATACACCGTGGAGGCCTGCGTCAGCGCTCGTTGGATCGATTCGAGTGATGCCTCCATCTGCTGTTGCGCGGTACGCCATTGCGCCGCGACCGCGCTGAATTGCGTCGCCGCCGATCCCCGCCACACGCCTTGCAGGGTGTTGAGATTGGAATACATGCCGGCCACCGCTTGCCTGATCTGGCTCACCGAGGCCTGCACGGCCGCGCTGGAGGATTGGATCTGTTCGGAATCCACTTGGTACTGAGGCATCATTGTCTCCTTATATGTCAATGATATTGGTTTTGTCTGTTCTGGCCTAATCTGGCTTGCATTGTGGAGTTATGGCCGAGTCGGTCGACGTTTAGCCGAACCGGTCGGTATGGTGGAGTGTATGACATTCGAAGCGTTGAATGACGAACAATCAGGTGCTGTGGTCGGAACCTCCCGTATCGGCGTGTCGCAGGCGGCAAAATGGCTTATCTGCTTGGTTATAGCGCTCATGTGCGCATTGTGGATAACGCCGTGCGCCTTCGCCGAGGGCGAGGGGACGCTTACGGAGAACATCACCGACCCGCAGAATCTGCTTGGTTCGAATGTTTCCGCGGTCACCGACAAGATCAAGGAGACCAAGCAGCAGTCCGGCGTCACGGTCCGTCTGCTGTATGTGGAGAGCTTCGGCACCGAGGTGAACCCTACGAAATGGGCGAGCGGCGTGCTTGAATCGTTGAGCCCGAAGCCGAACACGGTGCTGCTGGCGGTGGCTTCCGGCGACGGCAAACTGGTGGTGGTCGCCTCCGGGAATTCGGAGGATTGGCTGCGCAATTCGAAGACCATGGATGCGTTGAGCGAGGCCGCCACCGACAAGCTGGCGAAAAGCGGCGCGCAGGATTGGTCCGGTGCGGCGATTGCCATGATGGATCAGATCATGCTGTTGAAGAAAACCTCCACGTCGGGGTCGCTGTCGAAGATCGCCGTGATCGTGCTGATGTGCGTGGTGGTGGTGCTGATCGTGGGCACGATTGTGTTTGTTGTGCTGCGCAACCGTCGCAGGCGCAAGGAGGCCGAGCTGGATGCGGCGCGTGCCGCGGCGGGCAAGCGCACCAGGGCGAACCGTAGGGGGCATGCGGTGGGTCATGCCGCTGAATCGGCGAGCCGTTCCCGTGGCAGGCGTGGCGAGGAGCATGGCCGGGGCAGGCGCGGCAAGCGGAGTGATGAGAGTGTGGAATCTGCCGACGTGGCTAAGTCTGATGCCGATAAGGCCGGTATCGAGGCGGCAAGCGTAACGGAGGGTGCGGCGGAGCCTGCAATGGTTTCGGCTGATGCGCCTGCAGACGATTCCGCCAAATTCATGCCGGTAAGCGATCAAGTCGAACAGTCTGAGATGGCTGAGCCAACCGAGTCGACCGGGCCGGCTGAGTCGGCTGAGCCGGTTGAGCCGACCGGGCAACCGGTTGCACAGCGTATGGAATTCCCCGAGGCGACGCCTGAAGCCAGTGCCGCTGAGCGCACTGAGACTCAGCCTGTGGAGACTCCGGCAGGCGACGAGAGCGAGCCGAAGAAGCATTCCGGCTTCCACCTGTTCGGTAAGGGCGGCAAAGGTGGCAAGGGCGGCGCGAAGGGCGCTTCCGCCGAGCCGCTGTTCCACGCGGGTGACTCGTTTATGCCGGGTGACGGTTCCGTCGATCAATCCGTATCCGACGACATCGAGTCCATGTTCGCCCGCCCGTTCATTCCGGGAACGCAACGGCCGAGCGGCGAGAATAACGAGAACGACGAGAATAAGGACTAGATCGAGGATGAAGCCGGGAGCCAAGTAACTCACAGCAGCAGAAAGCCCTGTGCCACCGCGCAAACGCGGCCCGGCACAGGGCTTTTGCTATTGGTCGAAGATCGGTATTGGTCGTGGACGGCTATTGGTTGGGATGTTACAGGTTTGTCCGCCCCGCGGATTCGCCCACGCGCCGTTGCGTGCGGGCAATTGCATCAGATACATGAAAATTCAGAAGACATTCAGGAAACCTACAGACTTGCGGGTCATGCTGGAGGCTATGAGCAAGCCTACTGAAGCATCTATTGTCGTCGTCGACGACGAACCGTCCATCCGCGAACTGCTGGTTGCGTCCCTCCATTTCGCCAATTTCGAAGTCTCTACCGCAGCCTCCGGCTCGGAAGCCATCGAAGTCATCGAAAAGGTCCAGCCCGATCTCATCGTGCTCGACGTCATGCTCCCGGACATTGACGGATTCACCGTCACCCGGCGCATCCGCCAGGAGGGTATCAACGCTCCGGTCCTGTTCCTCACCGCCCGCGACGATACGCAAGACAAGGTGATGGGTCTGACCGTCGGCGGCGATGATTACGTCACCAAGCCATTCAGCCTCGAAGAGGTCGTGGCGCGCATTCGTGCCATTCTGCGCCGCACGCGCGAACAGACCGAAGAGGATCCGATCATTCGCGTGGGCGATCTGGAGATCAACGAGGATTCGCACGACGTAACCCGTTCCGGCCAGACCATCGACCTGAGCCCCACGGAATACAAGCTGCTGCGCTACCTGATGGACAATGCCGGCCGTGTGCTGAGCAAGGCGCAGATCCTCGACCATGTGTGGCAGTACGACTGGGGCGGAGACGCCGCGATCGTGGAAAGCTACATCTCGTACTTGCGCAAGAAGGTCGACGGAATTGAGGTGACTGACGAGAACGGCGACAAGCACAAGGTGACCCCGCTGATTGAAACCAAGCGTGGCATCGGCTACATGATTCGAGAGCCGCGCTCATGACACCCCCTCGGCATGAACCGTTCGAGCGGGATCCAAACGATCCAAGCGGGCTGAACGATGCGAACGAATCGCATGGTATGAATGAGCAGTATGACGTGAACGAGCCGCATGATTCGCAGGTCTCCTGCGAAAGCGCGGATACCGAGAACCCGGGTGCTCCCATTGACGGTGGCGCTTCGGATGGTGGCGCCACCAATGCGGCATCTACGCCAGCCCAGTCAGCCCAGTCAGCCCAGCCGGCCCATAAAAACCGGTTCGCCTGGTTCCGCAATCGCGGTCAGGCCAAAGCCAACCAGGCCAAAGCCACGGCTGCGGCCGGCGCGGAAGCCTTCAAAACCAAGCATCGCACACTCGCCAAACTCTTCTTCTACAAATTCGACCGCTTCTCGCTGAGCACTAAACTAGTGGCCTGCACGCTGGTCGTACTCATCGTCGGCACCGTCGGCATCTCCACGGCCATCCGCCAGCTGGTCAGCAGCTACCTGCTGCAGAAAACCGACAACCAGCTCATCTCGCAACGGTCGCTGATCCTCAGCAACACCACCATGCTGCGCGGCTCGAACAGCCAATCCAGCGGCATGGGCAACAACTACTTCCTGCAAGTGCGCTACGTGGAGAACGGCGAATTCACCGGCAAGGTAAGCACACCACTCGTGCCGTCCGTCGCAGGCCTGTCCGGCAACTCCATCGTGTCCATGCCCAAACTGCCGGCCAACAGCCAGATCACCGACGACATGTTCGGCAAACCGTTCACCACCAGTGCGATGCTGCGCACAGTGACGAACGATGCGAACGGCGGATTCGACCTGAACGGCGTGGACGTTGTGCCGAACGAGGGCGACAACGCTTCCGGTAGCGGCGATACGGGCGGTGACACGAACAATAAAGCCGAACGATTCGCGGCTGGCGGCAACGTGCTGCAGGCGGCCCGATCGCCGTGGCGCGTAGCCGCATTCAAATGGGTCGAACCTGACGGGAAAAACAACGAAACCGTCAAAGGCGTGGTGTTCATCGGCCTGTCGCTATCCGACCAGATCGACATCATCAACACCCTCACCCAATACTGCGTCACCGTAGGCATCGCCATTGTACTGCTCGGCGGCTCGCTCTCCGCACTCATCATCCGCCGCACGCTACGCCCGCTCAAACGCATCGAAAAAACCGCCGCCCAGATCGCGGTAGGCGACCTCAGCCAGCGCGTGCCCCCCGCACCCGAAAACACGGAAGTCGGTTCACTGTCCACCTCGCTCAACACCATGCTCGCGCGCATCGAACGCAGCTTCCACGAGCAGGAACAGACCACCGAGAAAATGAAACGCTTCGTCTCCGACGCAAGCCACGAGCTGCGCACACCACTCGCCGCAATCCACGGGTATGCGGAGCTATACACCATGCAACGCGATCTGCCAGGCGCCCTGGAACGCGCCGACGAATCCATCGCGCACATCGAACGCTCCAGCCAGCGCATGACCGTACTGGTCGAAGACCTGCTCTCGCTCGCCCGCCTGGACGAAGGCCGCGGCATCGACATGACGCAACAGGTATCGCTCACCTCGCTCGTGGCCGACGCAACCGACGACCTGCACGCGCTCGACCCGGAACGCGAAGTCACGCGCGGCACCATAACGCTCAAACCCGCAGATGGCGAACACCCGTGCGACTTCGCAATCGAAGAAGGGCAGATGCAGCCGATCAGCCTGATCGGCGACGCCTCACGCCTACGCCAAGTGGTAACGAACGTCATCGGCAACGTGCACCGCTACACGCCATCCGATTCGCCGGTACGCGTATCGATGGGCACCATGCTCGCCTCCATCGACCAGCACACATTGGCCACACTGCCACCTACCGACGCATCGCTACGGCAGTTCCTGGACGCCGCCGAAGTGGGGCAAAGCATGTCCACCGGCACCGCGTATGCCGTCATGCGCTTCGAAGACCACGGGCCGGGAGCTCCTGCGGAAACGCGCTCGCAGCTGTTTGAACGGTTCTATACAGCGGATCCTTCGCGTGCGCGAGCCAAGGGCGGAACCGGTTTGGGTCTTGCCATCGCGTTGTCGGTGGTGCGGGCGCATCAGGGGTTCATTTGTGCCACGGAGACGCCCGGCGGCGGCCTGACCTTCACCATCGTGTTGCCGTTGGCGCATATTGACGACGGTGTTGGCGGTGTTGGCGGTTCGGGTTCGGCTGGTGCGGCGGCTGGCGCTGGCGTTGGTGCGGCTGGTTCTGCTGGCATTAAGTGACTCGCGTATCCAGCCAACGACCTCCCTGGCGTGGCTGTTTCCGGTTCCCGTCCGTATCTGGCCACGCTGGGAGCGGCCCTGGCGTGGCCAGATCAGGGTGGGCGTTGTGAGCGGCTGTGGGCGAAGCCATATGGTATCCATACGGGACTTGCGCTAAAATAAATCGGTTAATGTTTTTACGACTAAGAAAGCGAGAGTGCGCAATGCCCACCGGTCGAGTTCGTTGGTTTGACGCCGCTAAGGGGTACGGCTTCATCGCCAGTGAGAAAGGCGAGGATGTGTTCCTGCCTGCGGCCGCTTTGCCCGCTGGAACCACCACGTTGCGTAAGAATGCCAAGGTGGAATATGCCGTGATCGCAGGCCGTAGGGGCCCGCAGGCCATGGATGTGAAGCTGATCGCGTCTGGACCGTCGATGGTCAAGGCCAACCGCCCGAAGCCGGACGACATGGCCGCGATTTGCGAAGACCTTATCAAGATGTTGGATTCTGCAGGCAATACGCTGCGTCGCCACCATTACCCGGCTCCTGCCGAGAGCCGTAAGCTGGCGACGTTGCTGCGTGCAGTGGCCGACAATTTCGACGTACAGGACTGATTGAGGACTGATATATGACCGAAGCTGCAGAAGCTCTTGATCCGCAGATGCCGCATGAGCCGTTTGAGCAGGCGGAACTGCCGGGGCAGCCGGATCCGCGCGATATTGCCCGTGCGGTGGCCATGGATGTGGCCGATGAACCCGAGCAGGTGGGCGATGTTGTCAATGCCATCGAGCTTGGCGACAATGTGACGGATTTCCGCTTGGCTGCGGATGTGCGCGGATACGAGGGATGGCAGTGGTCGGTCACGTTGTATCACGATGCTGAGGTGGGCACGTGGACGGTGAACGAGTCGTCGCTGGTGCCCACGGATGATGCTTTGGTGCCGCCCGCTTGGGTGCCGTGGAAGGATAGGTTGGAGCCTACTGATTTGGCGCCGACTGATTCCATTGGTACCGATCCTGACGATCCGCGTCTTGAGGGCGGGTTCCGTAAGACCGAGCCGGTTGCCGGTGCGACTGCGGGCGAAGACGGAAAGTCGACTGAAACGGCTGAGCAGGCCGAGAAGTCGGCTGAAACGGCTGAGCAGGCCGAACCAGCCGAGCCGGTTGCCGAAAAGACGCAGGATTCCGCTGAAAATGCTGAGAATGCCGAGTCTGCCGATTCCTCCGAGTCTGCCGATTCCTCCGAGACTGCCAAATCCACGGAAGCTACGGAATCTACGGAAACCGCTGAAACTCAGGAAACCGCTGTAACCGAGGCGACTGAGGAAACCGCTGAAGACGCCAAGGCCGAAGCGCAGGCCCAGCAGACCGACGAGATCGTTGAGGAATTCGCGCTGTCCCGCCGCCACGTGCTATCCCCGAAGGGCCGTGCCCAGGTGGCGAAGCGTTGGTATGAGGGCCCGCGCGGCCCGAAGGCGCTGTCCACCAAAACCGCGGACGGCAACCTGTGTTCCACCTGCGGGTTCTTCGTGCCGTTGAAGGGTGAACTGAATCTCATGTTCGGCGTGTGCGCGAATAAGTGGAGCCCGGATGATGGCCGCGTGGTGTCGGTCGATCACGGGTGTGGCGAGCATTCCGAGATCGAGCCGCCGGAGCCGAGCCACTTGTGGGTGCAGTCGAAGCCCGCATATGACGATTTCCATATTGATGTGATTGCGCAGAAGCCGCGTGATGAGCGTGGTGCGGTCGAGGCCATCGAGCAGTTGGATGACGATTCGCAGGATTCGGATGAGGCTACGGAAGAGGATATTCTGGCCAACACCGAGCCGGACACCGGTGATGATGAGCCGAACGAGACCCAGCCTGCTGGCGTGGAGGCTTCCGCCGAGTTGGAGGCTGTGATTACCGTTGGCGAAGGCGATGGCGATTCGGACGAGAATGAGGGCGAGGAGTCTGCGGAGACTGAGGAGTCCGCAGAGACCGCTGAATCTGCTGAGGGTGCTGAGGGCGAGGTATCTGCTGAGCCTACTGAGCCTACTGGGCTCGTTGAGACTGAAGAAACTGCTGAGACCGGAGAGCCGCGCGACGCCGAGGAGTCGGTGAAGCCGGAAGAGCCGGAAGAGCCTGTGGCGTCTGCCGAATCGGGCGAGTCCGGGGATGCCGGCGAATCCGAGGAATCTGCTGAGACCGCGGAGACTGAGGAGTCCGCTGAGGAGGCCGCGGAGGCCGTTGCCCAATCGACTGAGTCTGCTGAACCGGCTGAAGCGGCTGAAGATGCCGAACCGGTCGAACCGGCTGCGGCTGAAGCTGCTGAGCCTGACGAGCCGGGCGAATCTGCTGAGCCTGACGAGCCGGGCGAATCTGACAAGCTGAACAAGTAATACTGCGAACAAGTAATACTGCGCGTAACGGTGGTTTGTCTCTGCCTACTGGCGTGCGGGGATTGGCGTTGTTTGTGGCATGTGGCGTAGTGGGTCGCACTGAATCGTGATGATTCGGTGCGACCTTTTGCATAGGCATAGGCATAGGCATAGGCAGGTTGCTGGGCAGGCGTTGCATAGGTATGCGGCTATGCGGCGCGGCTGTAGAGCGTAGATGGTGTGGCCGGGTGTGGGCTGGGGGAGTGTGCTGCAACACGGGGGAGTGCGAACCTGTTGCGGGAGGTGAAGGGTGGTGTGTGACGGGGGGATTGGTGGGGGATGGAGGATAGGTGATGACAACGCTCTCATTTGGTGGTAAAAAAGTCGCTATAAAAAATAGGTGAAACGTCAATAGTTGTTGGATGTGAGTGCTGAATATATAGACAAATAGGTGAAATATATCTATTATTTTTCCGGCAAACCCAAGAAAAATAACACTGCTAAACAGCTTTATAAGGCGGTAAAAACCGCGAATTTCCAACGAAAACACATTGTTGTGCCGTTGTGGGGCGGGGGTGGGTGCAAGCAATAAACCAGGATGCAGGGTAAACCCGCTAAACTTGCCGGTTGGTCGATTTGCACAATGCAAACGAACGCTATATTCTCGTATTTAGGTTTGTGAATAACTGAATTCAGCGTTCCCCAATGACGTGAAAAGTTCACCGGCGAAGGGGTAAGAAGGGGGGATGATGACATTCAGTACATAGAGCTATTTGAGGAGCATGAAACGATGAGGCATCAGGTGGAACGGCTGAAGCACGTAGCGCTGAAGCACGGGGTAAAACCGGCCCGTGCGCTCACCGCAACCCTCGTCGCCGTCGGCATGATGGTGACCGGTTCCGTCGTCCTCGGCTCCTCCACCGCCAACGCCGACGGTGGTCACAATAACGGTGCGATCTGCACGCCTACTACAGAGCCATTAGGCGATCAGACTTTCGGTAGCGGTAACGATGAGGGTATTGCTACTTTCGTTGGCGGCGACATGTATGTAGGTGGCAAGAAGTCGGGCATTACTTCTGCTAATAACAACAATGCTCCTGAAGGTTCTTACGCCGTTGAGGCCGAAGGCTTGACCGCTGTGAACGGAAAGCTTCTGCTCCATCCAATGAAGCAGGCTTGGAATATTTGGAATAAAGACGGTTCGTTCAATCGTTCGCGTGGTTTCCGTTGGGGTATCGTCGGCTTTGGCTCGCAGTTCCGCCCGAAGGACGGTTCAACGGTGCTTTCGGTCGGTGGCAATAGCACCAATTCCGAGCTGAATTGGTTCGGTGGAGCCCAAGGCTGGACCGATAACGCTACTCAGGGTTCCAGCTGGCTTGGAACTGGAGCGGGAAATAGCGCTACCGGCGAGACGAATGATCATAACTTCAACGCGAACATTGCGGGCAATCAAACCACAGTGCAAAGCCGTAACGGTTGGAAGAACGGCGAACAGTATTCCGTATATGCCATGGGCGGCAACGGCAAAGTCAACTGGAATCACAGCAACACCGTTATTTCCGGAGTGAAGAATCCTTCGACGGGCTCGGATTACACGTATTCCGACTATAAGAATTATGTGGCTACGCTGTCCGGCAAGCTCGCGAAGATTGCTTCCAGCAACACTGTTACGAGAGGCAATGAGGATAATTACACAGGTTCTCGTTACTCGTACAGCTACAACACCTACGAACACAACGTCTATCGGTTCGATATTCAGAACAATTCCCGACAGACGGAAATCACGTTGACTGGCAACGGCAAAGACGAGTTGCAGGTGTTCAATCTGGATGCATCAATGCTGAATAGCATTGGTGATGCCGGTGTGGTGTTCAACTTCAAGAACATTTCCGACAATGCTTCGGTTGCCGTCAATATCAATGGTAATGGCAATGATGTGAAGTTCCGCAATGGCTGGCAGTTCAAATGGAACGGCGTCGATATCTCCGATGGCTACGTCATGATGAATTCGACGGGTGAAAACCGCTACAACAATACGCATGGGCAGGAATACGTCAAGCGTGCAAGCCAGCTGATGTGGAACTTCTATAACACCGACTCCCTTACCATCCTTGGCGGTAAGGGGTCGGGGCATATCAATACCGGCTGGTACAAGAACCAGAACCATGGTGATAAGGAAGACTGGTACAACGTCAACGTAACCGATGATCCGTCTGCCGCATGGATGGGTTCCGTTATGGTAACGGGCAACGATTCCGGTGCTGCAGGTAACTTCCAGTCGCATGTCTCCACCAACGGTCGTGTGTGGACTACCGGCGATTTCGAAATGTACAACAAGGATGTTGTTACCACAGACAACGGTAATTTTGTCAACTCCGAAGGTAAATATTCCACCTCTGCAGTGGATATGGACCAGGAACGGCATAACCTGTCTTGGTACGGGCAAATGACCACCTCCTGCGCCGCGATCGCGTGGAACAAGGTGGATGACACCGCTGGGCACAATGCTCTCGGCGGAACCAGTTGGACTGTGTACGGCAAGAAGGAAGATGCGGTACACGGTACGAACGCTCTCGCCACCATCGCCGATGGCGGTTGGAACGATGATGCCGATGCGGAAGGTTCGTTCCAGCTGGGCAACCTCGCCAAGAACGGCACCTATTTCCTGAAGGAATCGGGTACGGCTGAAGGTTATGCGCAGAACACCAACATTTACCAGATCAACACTGGTGGCACTACTGACGCCGCAAAAAACATTGTTCGTGTCTTTAACAGTACCGGCATTGAAATCACCACAGAAGCGGACAAATTGTTGACCGACGGCAAGATCATCAATAAGAAGACCGGTTCGGCGATCGAATGGCAGAAGGTCGATGGCACCGACAACAGCACGTTGCTGGCCGGTTCAACGTGGACGCTCTCCAAGATGAACGGCAATACTATTGAGCAGTCTTGGAACATTACTGATGACCAGTCCGGCACAGAGGTTAAGTCCGTCAAGATCTTTGATGCGAATAATAACGAAGTGGTTTCCGCGTCGTTTACGAACAGCACTGCGCAGCAATTCCACGCGGTGGCCTATGACCAGAACGGTACGCCCATTGACAATGCGAAGTTGACGTGGTCGTCTGCCGACAGCGCCGTGGCTGCAGTGAGCGAAAACGGTTTGGTCACTCCGACCGGCAATGGCAATACCACTATTACCGTGAAGTCGGCTGATGGTAATGTCACTGCATCGTTCACTGTCAATGTTTCCGGCGTGACCGTAGAAACTTCCGTGTCGATTAACGGCTATACCAATGATCGGGAAATCAATCTTGAGAAGGGCAAGACCCTTAATCTGATTGCTTCTGTGGCTCCTGAAGGCAACACTGTTACATGGTCCACTTCCAATGCGGATAACGTCTCACTGAGCGCCACCACCGGCACAAGCGTGACGTTGACCGCGAATAAGGTGACTTCTTCACCGGTGACGATTACGGCGAAGGAAACTTACACCGGAAAATCCGTCACCCTGAAGGTGAACGTGACCGCCAAGCAGTACCTCACGCTCTACTTCCAAGCACAGAACAACTGGCCCGCGAATAATGTCAAGGTGCATTACCAGACCACGAACGACACTGTTTGGACGGACATCAGCATGACGCAAATGGATGGCTCTTGCAATGGTTATGCATATGCGAATATTCCGTTGACGGGTAGCAATGCGATTGACTCGACCAGCCAGTTCGGATTCATGTACATCACTGGAGGCGGTTGGTATGGTCCGGGCAGTGCGAATGTACCCAAAGCTGACAAGAACTTTAAGTTCACTAACGACAGCACCCTTCCTGAAGTTGTGGTGATTTCCGCTGGACCGTCGTACTCGACCACCGCCCCCTCCGGCTGCGCCGTCACATCCACCGCCGCATACAGCAGCCGTCGTGTTGCCGCCCGCAGTGGCGAGCATCGCGCGGTCGCCTCCGTGTTGCGGACCCAAAGCAATGTGGTGAACGTGCTGGAAAACAGCACTGTTTCCAGCAAGAAGGATGAAGATACCAAGGCCGGCAAGTTCAAGGTCTCCGATCTCGCAGACGGTACGTACCGCCTGCAGGAGAAGACCGCGCCGAACGGTTACGAAGTGTCCGATACGGTGTACACCATCACCATCACGAATGGTGCTGCAACGTGGAAACCCGCGCTACTAGATGGTTACAAGCTGCCAAACACCCGCAAGACCGGTACGGTCAAGTGGAGCAAGGTGAGTTCTGAGCACAACACCGAGTTCCTGAGTGGCGCCGAATGGAAGCTGACCCGTATCAAGACGTTCTCTTGGAATAATGGCGTTGCCACATACGTGGGTGCGTCTGACAATCTCGGAACTGTCACGGATTGTGTGAATGGCGAAAGTGGTGTCTCTGACTGCTCCGCCCAGTCCATCCAGTCCGGCCAGTACGTTGACCTGAATGGCGAGCAGGGCAAGTTCGAGCTTCGAGGCTTGGAATGGGGCGAGTATCAGCTCGTCGAAACCAAGGCTCCTGACGGATTCAACCTCGATAGCACCCCGCACATGTTCCGCATTGGCCCCGCCGAAGGCTCCGATGTGACCGGCGACTGGTACACGTCCAACGGTTTCAACGCGAACACCACCGGCGCATACAACGCGAATACGGCGTTCACCGTTGATGGTGGATCCATTACCAACACCCCTGGTGTCGTCCTGCCTGGCACGGGCGGCGAAGGGTTGAACAAGATGTACGCTGCGGGCTTGCTCGCAGTGGCGATTGCCGTGGCCGGTCTGGCCTTGAGCCTCAGGAGGCGGCAATGATGGAAACGTCTAGGAGAAGGGGGACTGGTCCGTAACGTAGCGAACTTGCTGCCCTCTAGGCAATAACTGAATATAAACAACCCAAGTTTTAACAAAACAAGAAAGAAAGGGAGAACAATGAACAAGGTTCTCAAAGGCCTCGTAGCTGTGGCAGCCACCGCAGCCATGGCCATCGCCGGAGTCGCCGGCGCCTCCACCGCCATGGCGGCAGAGACTACACATACTGTTACTATCACCCCAGCCAAGTCTGGACACACGTACGAGGCATACCAGATTTTCACTGGCAACCTTGGCGCAGACGGTTCCTTGGGCAATGTTGTATGGGGTTCTGGCATTGACCAGAGCAAGTTTGCTGCTGAAGGCACTGATGCTCTGATTAAGGACAAGGATGCTGCAACTGTTTCCCAGAATTTGGCTGCTAAGAGCAGTGATTCCACGGATGCTAAGGCATATGCCACGGCGTTCAGTGGCGTGCTCTCCACCACTCATACTGATTCCAGTGATTTTGTCTCGACTGGTGTTGGTTCCTACACCATCTCTGGCCTGAGTGACGGTTACTACCTTATTCAGGATAAGGCCGGAACTCTGAACGAGAAGAACGATGCCTATACTTCCTTCATTCTGAAGATTATTGGCGCGGATGTAACGGTTGCGCCGAAGAGCACCCAGCCGACCGTCGACAAGAAGATCCAGGATGAGACTGGTGATGCTGAGGCTGGTGCAACTGAAGGTTGGGGCAATACTGCTGACCACGATATTAATGAGTCCTTCCAGTTCAAGCTCGACGCCACTATTCCGGCAGAAGCCAATCTCGCTGATTACAAGACCTACAAGGTTAAGTTCAACGATACGATGAGCAAGGGCGTCACCTTCGAATCCATCGCATCCGTCAAGGTGAACGGCAACAATGGCACTGCCGCTAAGACTTGGACCCTTGCTAATACTGATTACACTGCAACTATTCCCGCAGCTGCGGAAGATGGCACACAGTCTTGGTCTTTGACCATCGATGATGTCATCGCCAAGTGCGAAGGCATCAAGATTGCCCAAGGCTTCACCGTTGAAGTGATCTATAATGCGCACCTTAATGAGAAGGCCACTATCAACAACGCTTCCGGCACTACGGACAACAAGAACTCCGTCAACCTTGAGTACTCCAACAATCCGAACGCTGAAGGCACTGGCAAGACCGAAGACAAGACTGTTTACGCCTTTACCTTTGGTATCACCAACAAGAAGGTTATTGACAGCGTGGACGGTGATGCTCTTGCAGGAGCAGGCTTCAAGCTGTATACGGATGAAGGCTGCACTCAGGAGTATAAGCTCGTGAAGGATGACACTCTGGGTGCTTACCGTCCGGCAAAGGCTGATGAGACCGCAGTGGAGATGCAGTCCGCTACGGACGGCACTTTCCCGATCAAGGGCCTTGATGCCGGTACTTACTACCTGAAGGAAACCACCACTCCGAAGGGCTACACCACTGCCGCAGTCAAGACCATCAAGATTGATGCCACGCACTCTATTAACGAGTCCGGTAATCCGCAGGTGACTCTGTCTTCTGATTCCACCCTTGATAACAAGATCGTGGATAAGAAGGGCTCTACCCTCCCGTCCACCGGTGGCATGGGCACCACGATCCTGTATGCTGCTGGCGCTGCCATCGTCCTGGTGGCTGCCTTCGGCATCGCCTTCGCTGTCCGTCGTCGCAACGCTCGCTGAGCGTAGCCACGGCCAGCCAAGAAAATAGACGTGGGTCAAGCGCGATGCTTCAATAGTGGTCGTTCAATGGGTGAAGATTTGGGCCTGCTATTGCGGCATCCGCTTGATTCCACCCCACGGCAAAAGCCAAAATAACTTAATACGCACATGACCCGGATCCGGCTACGCACCGGATCCGGTCGTCAGTGCCCAACCGACCCAACTACACACAACACACGTTGTACCCGCCTATCAAGGCATCACAGCGCACGTTGTGCCCAACCACGTCGCCCAACACAACATATGTTGAGCCGTGTGCCCTGAACTTGTCCTTATGTTACGAATGGCCAGCAAACGCGCCGAACACGGTTGCCAGCTGTCCGCATCCTAAGGACCCTGACCAGGAAAACTAGGGAACTTCCGACGAGGGGAAAGAAATGACAAGCCACAACGAGAGGGCAGAGATGAACAACAGAACGGCAAAGCACCGCATCATCATGGCGTTGTGCTGCATGTTCGCACTCATGCTCGCAACCATCGGCTTGAGCGCGCCCGCCGCCACCGCCGCCACCGCCGCGGAAGGCAGCCTCACCGTCACCTACCAATACCAGGAAGCCGCGCTCAACAACGCCGACATCAACCTGTACCGCCTGGCCGACTGGTCTGCCAAAGGCGGCTACACGCCCACCGACGACTTCGCCAACCACACCGCATACCCGGTGGATTGGGATATCCTCAATGCCGACCAGCAAACCCTGCGCGACTTCGCCAACACCATGGCCGGGTACATCGCAGTAAACAAGCCCGCCGCGGAAAACACGCTCAAAACCGATAGCGCCGGTGTTGCCGCCTTCAACCAACTGAAGGACGGCCTCTACCTTGCGGTCGTCGCCCCCTACCAAGGCAACGTGCTCACCTGCCAGACCGCCGCCATGCTCGTCGCCCTGCCGAACGTGCACAAGAATGCCGACGAACAGCGCACCCTCAGCATCGAACCGAAAGCCGACTGCGCGGTCCCGCCCACCACCACCATCAGCGTCACCAAAGTGTGGAAAGACAAGGATCAGTCCAAGCGCCCCGAAAGCGTGACGATGAACCTGCTGCAAGACGGCAAGATCTACGATTCCATCATGCTCAACAACGCCAACGACTGGAAGCACACGTGGAAGGGCTTGCAAGCCAAGCACGAGTACACCGTGGTCGAAGCGAACGTGCCAGGCAACTACACCGCGCTCGTCGACCGTGAAAACAACGATTACACGGTAACCAACACAGCCAAGACCGGATCGGCGAAAACCGGTGCGAGCGTTGCCATCATCGCCGTGATCGTAGTCGTACTGGCCGCTGCAGGCATTGCAATCACCGTCGTGGTACGCAAGAAGAACACCACGAAAAACGCCGCGACACAAACCTCCCCGGACGATAGCGAGTGATGTTCGACTCAAATGAGAAACATACCGGCAAACGCCGTAAAGAACGCCAGATAACGGATAGCGACGCCGAAAGCGTTGCATCCGAAGGCGCCACGAACCCCGAAACCGACGCAACAGCCCCCGAAACCGACGCGCAGCAATCGGAAACGATGACCCGCGTCGACCGTCGCAAAAAACGCAACAAAGACAACCTCGGCCTGAACCTCCTCATCGGGTTCCTGGTCGTGGTGATGATCGGCGGCCTTGGCCTCATCGCCTACCCATCCGTGGCCGACTGGTGGAATCGTATGCACCAGTCCTACGCGGTGGCCGGTTATGTGGCCAAAACCAACGACATGAGTAAAGCGGAGAAGAAAAAACTCCTCGACGCCGCACACGCCTACAACCTCAAACTCGCCGCCACCAGCGACCGCTGGCACATGACCGACGAACAGAAGCATGAATACAACGAGACGCTCGACGTGACCGGCACCGGCATCATGGGCTACGTGACCATACCGCGCATCAAAGTGAAACTGCCGATCTACCACGGCACCGATGAAGGCGTGCTGCAGGTTGCCACCGGGCACTTGGCGGGCACCTCACTGCCGGTCGGCGGGCCGACCACGCACGCGGTGATCTCCGGCCATACTGGCCTGCCGTCCGCGCGACTATTCACTGGCTTGGATGAGCTGGCAAAAGGCGACACTTTCGCGTTCCATGTGCTCGACGACACGTACACGTACCAGGTCGATCAGATCAAAGTGGTCCTGCCGGACAACCTGAGCGCATTGAACATCCGCACTTCGACGGACTTCGCCACGCTCATAACCTGCACGCCATACGGCGTGAACTCGCATCGACTGCTCGTGCGCGGGCATCGTATTCCGAACCCGACCACGCCGGACAACACGCAATACGATGATCCGACCACCATGGTGTTCACCACGATCATCGTGGCATTGCTGGTGCTCGCGGCCCTGATCGCGCTCGGCACCTGGTTCGTGCGCAGCCGCAGCGCCCGCGAATCCACCGGATCGCACAACTCCGGGCGCGCCTACCGCAAGTCGCGCCCCAAGCATCGTAGTCCTACGCATCGGGGTCCCAAGCATCGTAGTCCCACGCATCGCAGCAAACGCTAGGTGAGTGGAGCGTCCAAGGGGTCGAGGTGGCCTGTCTGAACTGTTTGGATTGTTTGGACTGTCTGGATTGTCTGAACTGTTTGGATTGTCTGAACTGTTTGGATTGTTTGGACTGTTTGGATTGTTTGGATTGTTTGGATTGTTTGGATTGTTTGGATTGTTTGGATTGTTTGGATT
>OLSX01000484.1_pt1 | contig 40276 bp, 38 predicted proteins | sample 1673141 | NCBI WGS metagenome assembly OLSX01 (sample SAMEA3136759, study PRJEB25190) | human gut metagenome | biome: human gut; feature: human-associated habitat; material: faeces | place: Austria | collected 2013 | reverse complement strand
GAACAAGGTTATAGTTCTGGAAGATAAAGCCGATGTTGCGGCGGCGGAAGATGGTCAGCTCCTCGTCATTCTTTTTTGCCAGCTCATCCCCACGGACAATAACATTGCCGGACGTGGGCGTATCCAGCCCGCCCATCATGTTAAGCAGGGTGGATTTACCGCTGCCGGAGGTTCCGACTATCGCCACAAACTCCCCCTGCTCCACAGAGAGGCTGACGCCATCCAGGGCGCGGGTAATGTTTGGCTCACTGCCATAGTACTTTTTCAGATCAATTGTTTGTAATACATTCATAATCAAATGCTCCTTTCAAGGCTTTCTGCCTGTTGATAAGGACATTATAAAATCCAAATGTCACAGAAATGTCCGAGGCGGCATAAAAAATGCGGCTGAAATGTTACAAGATTCGGACATTTCAGCCGAAAACCTACCACTGGCAGCTTTATCGGCAAACTGCTGCGAAAAAATTTACATCGGACAGCTTGGAATGTCCCCCTGCCATGTACTATCTTGTAGGGAGCATAATGGAAAATTCCGAACCCTTGCCCGGCTCCGAAACCACTTTGATATAGCCGCCCTGCCTCGTTACGATCTCGCGTGTCAGATACAGTCCAATGCCCACGCCCTGCTGTTCGTGTACTTCTTCCTCACGGTAGAAGCGCCGGAAAATAGCGGCCTGATTGCTCTCGGAAATACCCTTTCCGGTATCGGACACACTCAGTTTTACATACATTTCCCATTGTTCTGCTGAAACTCGGATTGCTCCTCCGGCCGGGGTATACTTCACCGCATTGTCCAGCAGGTTGAATATAGCTTCCGCTGTCCACTTGCTGTCATGGGAAAGGCAAAGATCCGCCGGACAGTCCACCGTTACGGATATATTCTTTTTCTCCGCCGCATATACGATGCCGCTTAAGGCCATCGCCAGCGTATCGATCAGCGGGGCGTCTTTCTTTTCCAGCCGGATTGCCCCGGTTTCCAGCCGTGAGGTTTTCACAAGAGCCTGAAAAAGGAACTCCAGCTTGTCCGTCTGATTCCGGATGCCTTTCAGGAACTCCCGCTGTTCTTCCTCTGTGACCGGCTTTGAAAGCAGCGTGTCCGTCACCATTTTCAGATTTGCCACCGGTGTTTTCACCTGATGGGAAACATCCGACACCAGCATCTGCAGCTCCTGCCGTTCTTCATCCACCTTCCGCCGGTTCTCCTGCATGATCCCATACAGCCGGGTCAGACGGTAGCTGATGCGGGCAAAGAGTGTTTCACTGTCCCCGGCGCGTACAGGCTCTCCGCTTCTGCTTATCATCTGATCCATTGCCCGGCACAGCTCCCTGGTAAATTCGGAAAGCCGTTTGCTGAAGGCAATTGTCAGGAGGAACATCCATACAAGGGCACAGAGCATCAGTAGCATACCGGAGGCCAGTATCCACATCTGTCCTGTCACCGCGAAGAAAACTGCGCAGATGGCCAGCATGGAAACTACCATACCGCCGCTGACCAGCAGGAATATTCTTTTTACAGAGATTCGCCCCAGATTCATTTTCTCTCGCCTCCCATCCACTGATACCCGATTCCGTAAATTGTTTTGATATAAGTATCGCCATCCGCCTCAATCTTGCCCCGGATACGGCTGATGGAGGTTGTCAGGGTGTGTTCGTCCACATAGTTTTCATCCACATCCCACAGCCGCTCCAGAAGGCGCTGCCTGGTCAGGATCTGTTTTGGGTTTTTGCAGAACAGATACAGCATCTTATACTCCATGGGGGAAAGGGTAATGGCCTTTCCGTTCAGCGCAGCAGACTGCTCCGAAAAGTCCAGAAACAGCCTGCCATCATCATAGAAATCCTTTGCCATTCCCCGGTGTTCCAGTATAGCGAACATCGCCCGTATTTTCCGCAACAGCGCCCCAATGGAAAAGGGCTTGGTAATATAATCCACCGCCCCCACTTCATACCCCCGGATCTGGTCGCTCTCCTGATCGTTGGCAGTGAGGAAGATCACCAGCGTGTCAGGGTTCTCCGGCTTTATGAGCCTGCACAGGTCATAGCCGCTGCCGTCCGGCAGGTTGATGTCCAGAAGCACCAGGTCATATTCCGTCTGCGTCAATAACTCGGCGGCTGTGCCTGCATTCAGAGCTGACGCGGTATCATAACCCTCAGAAATCAGGTTGTAGGTCAGCGTTTTATTTAAAAGGTCGTCATCCTCTACCAGCAAAATCTTTTTCATATCCACACTCCTCTGCTTTTTTACATAGTATAACAAGCAAATGTCCGCGAAATGTTACAGCAGACAACTTTCCCATAAATCTTTTTGGGGTGCAGACAGTCATTCGTCTGCTGTCTGCACCCCGCCTCTTTCATCCTATATTCATCAGGTAATGTCCCGTTTCTGATATACCTTTACCGCAATCCGGTATGAGATAAAAAACCATATGACAGAAATGATAAGTACAATATGGAAAGCCAGAAGGATATTCTCCTTTACAGGAAAAAGCAAATTGATAAGAAGAACAAGCCCCGTAATAATCCCTGTTGACGCCATAAATGACATCATAAAGACAATCTGCGATTTCTCCGGGTCAAATAAATATGCACACGGCAGACTGATGCCGCCTGCCAACAGGGTAGCGCTCATCCCGATAGAGCCATACAGTAATAGCGAGTGAAGCGTGATATCCATACCGAAACAGGCAAGGACGGCGCAGGGTACCAGCGCTGTCAGCATTCCCAATACGGCAAGCAGGATATAAAACAGAAACTTCTCACCAATGATCTGGTTCCTTGATACCGGCATGGTAATGACATTTTTGTTCCATTTGGATGCCGCGTCACTGGTAATGCTGATAAAGGCTGCTGTCGTGGCGGCAACCGGAGCCAGAACCAGAAGTGCGCTGGTTTCCAGCAAAAAGGATAGACCAAAGCCCAGAACAACCAGGCTGACGATAGTTACGAGGATATTGCTCCTTGCAATATAGAGATCTTTCACCAAAACGCCTTTCATCACTTTTCCCCCTTTACATAAAGAAGCATAATTTCATCAATCGTTGCAGGGACGACCAGGGCTTTCGGATATTTTTTCTGCATCCTCTCCCGGTCTGAAACCAGTATCTGCCATTCATAGTCCATTTTACGGTACGAGATGATATCGGATTTATCCAGCGCGTCAAACTGCGCCGCACCGCACTTGATGATGCCATACCGTTCGGTCAGTTCGTCTTTGGGTTTCTCAAAAACCACTTTCCCTTCATGGATGAATACGATATAATCGGCAATCTTCTCTAAGTCACTGGTAATGTGGGAAGATACCAGGATAGAATGTTCTTCGTCCTGCACGAAATCCAGCAGCATATCCAGAATATCATCCCGGACAACCGGGTCTAAGCCACTGGTGGCTTCGTCCAGAACCAACAGCCTGGAATGATGGGAAAATGCAACCGAGATTGCCAGCTTCATCTTCATTCCTTTTGAAAACTGCTTGATCTGCTTATCGGCCGGCAGGGAAAACTGTTTCAGCAGGCGCAGATAAGCCTGTTCGTCCCAGGTCCTGTAAATATTTTTCATGACCCGGTTCAATTTCCGGGGAGAAAGGATTTCCGGGTAATTGCTGCCATCGAACACGACGCCGATCTGTTCTTTGACATCCCCGTCCAGTTCCTCGCTGTCCAAAATGGATACAACACCGTCTTCCTTGTGAATCAGCCCTAAAGCCGCATTGATTGTCGTGCTCTTTCCTGCGCCGTTTTCTCCAATCAGTCCGACAATGGAGCCACTGGGAACGGTGAACGAGACATGATCTAAAACAAAATCCTGATAAGTTTTGGTAAGGCCTGATACCACGAAAGCATTTGTCATCGCTAATCCTCCTCGTACAATAATGTTAATAAGCTAATTAGTTTATCAAGCGGTATTCCGCTCATACGGGCAATTTCTATCGCATCGCTGAAACAGCCCTCTATCTTTTTTTGCTGTTCTTCCAAATAGAAGTCCTGGTTTTGGACAGATACATAGCAGCCTTTCCCAGCTGTCGTTTCAATAAAGCCCTCCTCCTGCAGGATATCATATGCCTTCTGCACGGTCAGAACACTGATCTGCAGCGATTTTGCAAGGGAGCGGATAGAGGGAAGCGCTTCCCCGGCCTTCAGTTCGCCGCTCATAATCTGCGTTTTTATCTGTGACACGATCTGCTCATACAGAGGACGACTTGCCTTATTACTTACAACAATCTCCAAACCGTCACCGCCTTACCGTCTTTTACTGTATTGTATTGACAAGTACAGTATAATACACAGCAAAGTGATTGTCAAGTCAATCCTCTAACTTTTAAGAAATTAATTTTGCCACCACATCCGCACCATCAACGAATGGATCCAGCCAATACCGCGAATCATAAGAACTATCTGCATTATCACCAAGGACATAGTAGCATCCTTCCGGTACTGTCATACTGGTACCATTTTTCTCCACGATATCACCTCCTACTGCTACAATCCGTTTCACGAGCAGTTTCCCGTCATGTCGGAATATAATGATATCTCCTGTCTCCAGACTAGAATATATCCGGCAGCCGATGATATAACTGCCCCTTTCCAGCGTCGGCTCCATGGACTCGCTTGGCACATAGCCGATCAGGAATACACACTTCAAAAAGATAAAAGTAAGAAGCGTCGCAATGGCAGGGAATATCCATTTTCCCGTTTTTTTCAATAAATTCCTCATATTTGCCCTCCAAAACAAAAAAAGCGGGATGCCGGGAACCATCATGATCCCAGCATCCCTTCATCTTAAGAACCGTATCCGGCAATCATTTCCATTTCCGGACATGCTTTCAGGAACTTCCGTGCCTTTGAAACCCATGCGCACACAAGCTTTGCAGAAGCGCCCATGCGCTCCCCAATCTCGCTGCTGGTATACCCCTGTGACATTAAAATCATTGCGTCTATCCCTTTGGCAGTCGATGGGGGAGCATCCTTCCTTGCCGAGCTGAGCGCCTGGGAAAGATCCATGCGAAGCCCGCTCAGGAATTCACCGTTTTCAGGCTCGTTGCTTATGTAAGGCGTTACATCAGCTACCACCTCATCTGCATACCGTTTGGTTGACTGAACCAATGCATCGCATAGCTCATGCCAGATCAGGCGGTACGCATAGGTAGAAAAAGTTCCGCCTTTATCCGTTGCTGCAGCTTTGCAAAGGCCGATACAGCCAATCTGGAACAGATCGTCATAGGTGTAAAAGCCCCATTGCCCATAACCATGGACTTTATCCTTGATTACCTGATGGACCAGGCCCATATTTTCTTCCGCTTTTCTCTGTTGTTCTATCGTCAGCGTCATGATGCAGCTGCACCTCCTCTCACCATGCGGAATTGTTTTTTATTCTTCTGCCTCCGATACCTGTACAGCAGCCGGCGGCTCTCCTCAATCACCTGCTTGCAGTAATACTCTCCGAGATGCCCGATATGCGCCTCCGACAGCGGTGCGCAGATCAGGTCTGCCAGCCACTGGTATGCATCCTGCTTACTCATGTACCCGGACTGGTGCAGCTGGTCAAAATACTGGTGCGCCGTCCTCCTGAGTGTGCGCAGTTCGTGATTGGCCAGACTGCCCACCGGAATATTGGTGCCCGCATGGACACGCACATAAGCGTCGCACTGCGGATAGTGGCTGCACACATACAGCATCATGCCTTTACTGTTATCATGGTAAATACCGTCTGCACTCCGGAAAATAACCGGGCTGCCGCAATAGGGGCAGCGCATGCTGCCTGCCTGGAATCCCTTTCTTTTTTTCTTTTTGTTTTTCATCTGTATTTCCTCCGTTTTATATAAAGAAAAAGCCGGAAGTCCTGCAAAAAAGCATACAGAGCCAAAGCGTTGGCGTTTGGGTGTCTCATCCAACATTTGACTCTGTAAGTATTTAAGCAGCCTTCCGGCTTACATATTCAGTTGTGGCTTGCGTTGTTGTGGATTCGCTCACTGCGCAAAATCCGTAACGGTTCCTTATCTGCCTTCAGATAAGTCTGACGCTATACCAAACGTACCGAGAGCCTGAACGCAAGCCCCTGCCACGCTTTTAGTATAGCAAATCAAACTCCAGTTGTCAAGCCTTATCGGAATATTTTTTATTACATTTCTCATTTTTATTCCCTTTAGGCTCTATTTTGATTTTTTATTCCGGTCTGGAGACTATTCATCTTCATCTTCCTCATACTCATAGCCATCCTCGTCCTCTCTCCGTCTTTTGACGACATGCATTGTGATCAGCCCGCCGACTGCCAGAACCATGCCTCCGACAAAAAGGCAGAGATGGAGTACCGGAATGCCCGCAACCGTTGCATCCTTTTCTTCCGCTGAGCTTCCCTCGGTTTTCTCTTCCGGCTGGCTTTCTGTTGTGGCAGGGGCCTGCGTCGGGGAAGGCGCCTTTGCAGCTGAATTCAGGCAGGTCAGGACATACGATTTACTGCCGCCGATTTCCAGACGGAGTACGCCGTCCTGGCCTACGGGTATCGTACCCGGATATAATCCGGCATCCGTTTTCATCTGGAACTCCACCCCAGCCCATTCCGCGCCAAGCTGGATTTCCAGCTGCTCCGGCTGGGCAACCTGGAGCTCCGTGCCATCGGTCCCCTGCGGCTCTGCCCAAACGGGTACTACGGAGAAGCAAAGGATGCACATCATAACAAGAGCCAGCAGAAGCCCGGTTTTATGTTTTGCTCTCATGATTATTACCTCCAATTTCATTTTCATAATTTGGGAGCCGGACAGAACTTTCCCGCCGGCTCCCGCTGTTTCCTCTTATGCTTTATTTTTCTTGCGCTTTCTGAGGCCGTAGGCACAAGCGCCGATGCCGCCAAGACCCGCTGCCATCAGACCGATCCAGAGCCACAGATTGGAATTATCCCCCGTCTTCGGCACGTCCACCGTAATTTTATCATTATGGACATTGACTGTCAGGGTTTCATCCACTACCAGTTCTACCGTAACAGGATCCGGACGCTTGTATCCGGCGCTGACGCTGTCTTCCACCTCAGTCACGGTGTACTTGCCGACACGCAGGTTTTCAATAAAGATTTCTCCATGGGCATCCGTCTTGAAGGTCTGGTCATAATTGTCCCCGACCACACGGAAAGAGAAGCCCTCCACACGGCCATCGGAAGAAGTCTTCACAATCTTGAGGTTGCCTTTGTGGGCCTGGTTATAAAAGCCCTTGCCAGCCTCATTCTCAACCTCATAGGTCTTCCCATCGGTATCAATCATGACATAATAAACATTTTCGTCCAGATAGAAGCCGTCCGGCGCCGTTTTCTCTTTGACAAGCACACCGCCGTAGAGCAGGTCCTTCATCTCATACTGGCCTTTTTCTGTTTCCTTCATGGTACCCAGAAGCTCGTCATCCTTATCAAGCTCTTTGTTCCCATTGGTGTCGCGGTATACCTCAAATACAGCGCCGCTCAGCTTGTTTTCCGGATAATCCTTGTCAAACTTCGTCAAATGGAGGTTTCCACGGATGAATTCATTGGTGATCTCAACCTCAATGACCTGTCCATCCTCATTGACTGCAACGGGGAAGAGGTCAGTGGAAAGCACGAAGCCCTCCGGCTGCTCGATTTCACGGACAATCCAAAGCCCATACGGGATATCCTCAAACTGGAAAGAACCGTCCTCTGCAGAGGTTGTTACCAGAATCGCAGTTTCTTCTGTGAACTCCTTGGCGGAAGGTGCAAACAAACCGATTTTAGCGCCGCCCAGGTCTTTTCCGTCCTCGTCCACTTTCTTGCCGGATACAGAGCCTAAAATCAGTTCATTGACGATAGGCTCGCCGTCATTGGCTGCAATGGTTACAACCGCAGTTTCCTGATCCCCATAAGCGAATGTTACAGGATACTTCGCTCCGCTTAAAATATAATGGGCGTCTGTGCTGTGTTCCTTCAAGTAATAACTGCCAAGGGGCAGGTCAGTCTGGGCAGTGCCTTTGCCGTCTGCATCCAGGCTCACGATCTCAAGCAATCCGTCCGCCGGAATAACAGAGCCGTCAGCTGCGGTAAGGTCTTCTGCTGCATACAGGCCGAAGGTAATATTGGCCAGCTCATTGTTGCTGCCGATGCCGAATTCCTCGCTCAGCTCCAGCGTCTTCTCCAGACCCAGTTCGACTTTCTGGCGTTCGTTATACACGCCGGCGGCTGTTTCTGTCAGGTCAACCTCCTGGCCTGCATAAACCAGTTCTACCTGCTGCGGGTTCGGGTTCAGTACCATGCCGTAAGGCGCCTTTGTCTCAACAACCTCATACTTGCCCAGGTACAGTTCTTTGGTGGAAACAGCCCCGCCGGATCCGGTCGTGACGGTATCTACCACATCGCCTTTTGCAGCACGCAGGGTGCCGTCCGGCGTATAAATATCTTCTGCGGCACGGATCTCATAGGTTGCCCCTTCCAGTCCGCGGATTTCATAAACCGGCTGGTAAATAAGATCCGCCCCGTCCTTATCTGCGCCATCGGATGTTGTGACGGAAGCAAATACCTCGCCCGTCTTGGCGACAACGATTTTGCCCTTCTGCGGCATATTGTGCTTTTCTACCACAACCACATCCTGTGTTCCATCTACTGTGAAAGGAACCGGCTCGCTGTCCAGAACATAACCATAGCAGGTCTCCACCTCGATCAGCTCATACTGGCCGTAGGGAAGCTCATAAGGGAGCATCAGCCAGCCTTCCTCGTTGGTAAAGAACGTATCAATGGTAACGGGCGTCGGATAATAAATGGTTTCTGCAATCAGGTCGCCTGTAGACAGGTCGCGGACCTGGAACCCAACGCCGGCCGCAGGGATGATTTTTCCGGTCTCAGCATCGTGCTTTTCCACACGGATAAAGCTGGACGTAGTCGTATTGTTCAAAATATAGGAATAGGTCTGGTCATCTGTACGGATGTATACAATAAAGTCCGGAATGAACGCCTGTCCCTCCATGCCCTCAATCTGATGTACGACATACTGGCCATAAGGAAGGTCCTTAGAAACAGCAAACCCGTCTGCATCCGTAGTCAGGATATCGCGCTCATCTTCTCTCGCCGCATCATAGCTGCCTGCACTGGCAAGATAGATCTGGAATACAGCGCCCTCTTCCGGCTGCTCAATGACGCCTTCTGAACCGGAAGCTTCGATATCTTCCGGCGGAACCGGGACAGGTGCATAAGGATCCGTCTCCGGCTCTGTTTCCGGAGCTGTTTCTGTTTCCGTAGCTTCTATCGTTTCTTCTGTATCCGTGTCCGTCTGGGCTTCTCCGCCGCTTACGGCTGCTTCAGCCTCATTTTTGTCTCCAGTTTCCTGAGATAACGCTGCATCTGCTTCCTGCTCCGAACCAATCTGGGCATTCCCACCGCTTACGGTTGCTTCAGTATCATTTTTCTCTTCAGCTTCCTGAGATAATACTGCATCTGCTTCCAGTTCCAGCTCAGTCTGGGTGTCTCCGCCACTTACCGTGGAAACAGCCTGTACGATTTCGCCGTGTTCTTCTGCCGGTTCTGCGCCATTCTCAGACGGTGCCTCTGTCTGGGTTTCTGCTTTTTCCACATCCTCCAGCTCTGCATCAATATGCTTAACGAGACGAATGCGCCCCATGATGACCTCTTCTGTCACACCGATAGGGATCTGGTTCAGTTCCACGGTAAAGTTTCCAGGCTCTGCCGGGATCGGATAGATTGTTTCATCCAGCAGATATCCTTCCGACGGACTGATTTCACGCAAAGTCCAGTTGGAGTTGCAGATAAAATAATCGCTGGTAAAGGATCCGGTTGCGTCTGTGGTGTAAGATGCGACCAGCTTGCCATCCTGATACAAACCATATACTGCACCTGCCAGACTGGCGTCGCCCTGAGCATATCCGGTCTTTCGGTCCGTTTTGGTCACTTCCACACGGAATTTCTTCAGGATATTGGTGAAGCTGCGTTTGGTGACAACATTCCATTGAACGGGCACTGTCTGCGAATCCGGAACCACATAACGGACAGGGGTATTGACCTCCTCCAATGTATACGGAGTGCTTCCGCTGATCAGCACATTTTCAAAACGGGCCACACCGGACGCGTCCGTTACAGCATACTCATCCACAGGTAAGCCCGACAAAGAAGTGCCGTACAGATGGAATGTCATGTCCTTGACAAACTTATCCTCCGATGTCTTGATGACCTCAAGTGAACCTCGTTTGAGTTTATTATTGAAGGTCACAGTCGAGGTCTGCCCGCTGACAATTGTTACCTTCTGGGATTTCTGAGGCTCGTATTTGTCAATATCCTGCTCTGTTACCGTATAGGTACCCGGCATAAGCTGGATATCCACCGTACCGTCTGCCTTCGTTTTCACTGTTTTATCCACACCGTTGCCAGTGATATGGAAGCTGATACCGGATACCTTTCCGTCCTCCGACGTTTTCTTGATATGGCCGGTACCATAGGTCTCCGTATCAATCTTCACATAGAACACAACAGGGTCATCTGCGCCGCACAGCATCGTCTGGAAACCGACACGCCCCCAGATCAGCATGTCATTGCCGACGCCGGGAACATTTTTCTGCACGGTAAGCGTTTCCGCACTGGTAATCATACGGCTGCTGGTAAAGGTATACTGGTTCCCGCTGCGGCTCACGCTGATACCGCTGCCGCCGGAGAACTTCAAATCCGCCATAGTGTTGTTGGTATCCGTTAAAGTAAGGGAATACTTTTTTGTTTCCGGATTGTATTTTAAGGTATGAACCTGAGCAGAACCGCTCCTGTCGGAAGCAAAGCTGGGAATGGTCGCATGCTGCGCCATCTGGGCCAGGATCCAGTCATAGCACTGCTTTGCCGGACGGCCATCAATGGTGCGCAGGTAATTATCCCCACGGATCCCCGCCGGGCTGGCGTGCAGATCCTGCGGGCTGGTCCTCAACTGCTGCTGGTATTCCCACATGAGGATCTGCGTTGCGATTGCATAATCATCCTCATTGGTGCCCGGTACCGGCGAACCTTTTCCCGGCTGCCAGCCATAGACGCTGGTGAGCATGATCCCATACTGGGCGGCATAGGGCAGGTTCTGGAAGTATGCACTGTTCTTTCCGCTCTGGGAGGTATAGCCGTTATCCGAGGTGCCATAGGCAATACCAGACTCAATGCAGTATACCTGGCGCGCCTCAGACCCATCTGAAATCATATATTTTTTTCTGGGATTTCCGCCAGAGCTGGTCCTGACCGTCGTATTTCCACTGCTGTCATATACCAGATAACTGTAGCTGTCAGCCGAATAGTAATAACCGCCATCGGACCCTACATAGTAATCCCCGTAATAAGAAGATACTTTCTGTCCCTCAGACGGTGAAAAAGCAAAAACCGTTGTCGGCATAATACCAACAGCGGTCAGGATGGAAAGGAATAATGCCAGGAGGCGTTTTCCTTTTTCTTTGAATAATTTTTTCATATAGATAAACCTTCCTTTCGTTTTTGGGCATAAAAAAAGCTCCCTGCAGATACAGAGAGCCTGATTTTTTGCCTATTTGGTTTTAGTATAGGAAATAAAATGTATAACTTCCTCCGCCGTTATCCTGCACATAAATCGTAAAGCTGGTTAACTGCGCACCCCCATAGGAGGCAATCATAGACGGCATGGAAGTCACATAGTCCTTAAGCGCCCGCTTCAGGTTATCGCCCTGAAAGGATTCGGACGCCGTTACCGGGGCTGCCCAGGAACAGGTGTCCGGTGTGCAAGGAATGCCGTCATCCTCCGTAATATGCGTAAGCCCCATGGACTGCCCAAGGGCAATCAGCTCCGAACGGATAGCGTTTGCGTCAAACGCATAATCGTAGATTGTTTTCGGCTTTTCCGGTTCGACAGGCGGTTGTACGGGTTCTTCTGGAGCAACGGGTTCCGGTTCCTGTGGCTGTGCTGCTGCAGGCGGTTCCGCTGGGGATTCTGCAGCCGGTTCTTTTGGCGCTTCCGTGGATGCGGCAGACTCATTTTGCTTTGGCTGTGAAGAAGCCGCCGGCTCCTGAGAATTCGCCTCTGATTGTCCGCTGTCTGCCCGCTGCTTTGCCGGAGTGCTTTCGCCAGGTACCCCGGAAGGTGCTGAGGGCTCGCTTCCTTCGTCATTTCCATTCCGGTCTGATGTATCCGGAGTTTCAGAACCTGTCTTCGCAGGATCCACACTCTCCAGGATGTTTTTCAGCCCGGTCTGAGCCGCGTCACCAAATTCCTGACCCAAGACGCCGTCGCTTCCGGAAGGCAAACCGGTTTCAGATGAATCTGGTGAAGAACAGGCGCTAAAAAGCAATAACCCCAGTACCAAAATACATAAACTAAATCTTTTCATGATGCATTCCTCCAGTCATCGTTTTACTTACATTACACGATCCGGTCTGGAGAAATACAACGCTTATCCCGCAAGCTTATAAAAACCGCGATCCGCTTCATCGACACACCGGTCGAGGATTTCGTAAAAGCGCTGCGGATTCATCTCAGTATCCAGCCAATGCGTCGCACGGTAGGAATAGCATCCAACCTCGTCGTTGATGGCATGGCTTCCGAGAATGCTCCTCAGATTCAGTTCATTGGTCATCTGACGCTGCCTTGCCGAGCTGGGTCTTTCAAGCACTTTCGCCAGGCAGAAAACCATCAGCGGATGCAGCTCTGAAAAAGAAATCTGCAAAAAATAGCCATGGTAGTTTGTCATAAGGGAAGTGTCATCTTCATCCTCGACAGTAAGCTGCGTAAGAATCATTTTGCGGGTATGCACAGCAATATCCCTGCGATGCTGCTGTTCGGCAGCACTCAGATCACAATGGGTCATAGTAGTTCGTATCTCCTTTCTCAAAAATATAAAAGCCAGTTACCTGGCCGCAGCAATATGGGTGATCGCACCCCATATCCGGTTGGAATCGTTGTTGATTCCCAGGATACGGACGGTAACGCGGGAGCCCCTCGGCGGCCTGCCGCGTTTCGGATAGCTGCAGAGGCAGTCGATGCCCCCGTCCAGCGCCACAAACACGCCGTTGGTATCCACCATACTCACTGTCCCCACATAACGGTTTCCGACAGAGTACCTGCGCAGAGCTTTCTCATAAGGGTTCTCTCCTGCCTGCTTTACCGAAGCCGTTGCCTTGATCTGGTTCCTGTCACTGCGGTCAACCTCCAGGACTTTTACCAGAATACGCTGCCCCGGCTGGAAATAGGCTGCCGCATCCATCCACCTCTGGTAGCTCAGCTCCCTGAGCGGAATGTAAATCTCCAGACCGAACAGGTCTACAAAGATGCCTGCACGGATCACCGATACGATTCTGGCTTCTGCGCACACGCCGGAATACAGCAGGTTATTTCCATCCCTGTCTGTACCGAGATAATAGGCTTTCCTTTTGGCCTTCATCGCCTCAAGGCGGCTTGCAACTGCCAGACCGGATTTGGGATCAATGCCTTTGACGATATAATCCACTTCAGCACCCAATCGCTTTGTGAGCATGTAATGCAAAACATCCTCCGGAAGCCTGCCCCGGTAATCTGCCGGCGGCTCTACAGCTTCCTCTGCAGGAATGATCACCTTGAACTCACCGTGATAAATGACTGCAAGGGAACGGCTGGGGTTATCGGCCGGACGCTCTACACCCTGGATGGTGCCAGTCAGGATGCGGCCGGTTTTCTGCGACTCAAGCAAATCGAGCAGGTCGTTTTTCGCTTTATCTGCTTCAGTTTCTACGGTCGGGCGCTCATCAATGGAAACCACCGCTTTCGGTCTGGCAGAAGCCCTCCTTCTGCGGGGCTTAGGCGCCTCTTCGACGCCGTCGCCGGCATTCTTGTCATCAGAATCCGCTTCTGCGTCAGACTCAGATGATTTCTCCGCGGTCTTCTTGCGCCCGCGTGTCTTTTTCGGCGCTTCCGTTTCAGTCTGGGGGAAAGCACCTTCTGCATCTGCCAAGCTGCCCGGATCCGCTGAATTCCCATCCGTTTCAGACATTTCTGTCTCGGTCTGGGGAGGCGGGCTTTCCGCATCAGTTGCATCATGCATCTCCTCCTGAATCATCTCCTCCAGCTCCGGGTTTCCCTCGGTCTGGGGAACTGCTTCCTCCATCGGAGCCTGCTCCTCCGGAAGAACTTCCTGTTTTTTCGTTGCCATAATAAATCCTCCTATCAAAGATTAAAATTCAGTCGGCGGCTGGGCCGAACTGTATAAGCTTTTCCTGCGGGCCGGTTTCTTTTCTTTTTCCGGCTCTGCCTGCCTGTCAGACTCATCTGAAACAGGCATGGTATATCCTGGTGCAGCGACGGCCGGATGGTACTCCATCACGGATGTCCGCACCATCTGCCTCGACATCGGGTGCTTCGTATAATCCAGCTTGTTCAGCTTTAAAATATTGCAGCCGCGTATGATGCAGAGCATCTCTTCGTTGGGCAATCTCAGCACCTCATCCGGAGTCAGAAGCTTCCTGCGCCCCTGTCCCTCAGTCTGGCGGTACTGCGGAATGACCTGGGCAACTGCGATGGTTTTCCGCACCGTCATGGTGGAATTAATTTCAATGCTCATGTCCCCGCTGCGGTCTGAAAAATATTTAGCGGTCACATCATCCGTACAGCCCAGCATCAGCTGGATGTCACAGTTGCCGATAATTTCGGCCCACAGGTTATTGGGATACCGGTTCTGCAGCTGGCCAAGGCTCTGCACCGCCAGCATGACCCGTATGTCCCTGGAACGGATGACGCTCAAGGACCTCGCAAAATCTGAGCCGTCTTCCGCACCGCCAATGCGCCCCACATTGTTGAACTCATCTAAGATGAGATTGACGGGCACATTGCATCGGCCATCCCTGCAGCTGTCCGCATAGCGGGTCAGTCTGATGAACAGGAACGAAAAAAAGAGCGATGACAGGAACGCCATCGTGGCATCCTGGTCGCTCAGGATAATATAATAGGCGCATTTCTGCCTGCCAGGCGCTGACAAATCAATGTCCGAGCGGCTGGTGATTTTCCGGACCGCATCGTTCTGCAGCACCTGCAGACGAGTCCCCAGCCCCAGTATGATACCGGAACGGACCGTATCGCTGGACTGGGAAAAGAGATTAAACGGCGCCCTTGCGGGGTGGTCCAGTGGCAGCTTGTCAAACAGAGCCGTCAGCTGGCGCTCACTGTTCTGCGTCAGCATCTGGTATACCGCCGGGAGATGCTTCATGTCCGGACTGCGGCTCCTGTCCTGATCGATCAGCAGGATCAATGCTTTTAACAGATTGCCTTCGCCATTATCCCAGAAATGGTCGCCCTTACCGGAGCTGGTGTTGCCGATAATAACATTGGTCAGCACCTGCGCCATCAGCGTATCCCCGTTTAAGTCTGACATACAGTTCCACGAGTCGCCATGCTCAGGGTTTACCAGGTTGAACACCTTGACCTCATACCCATTCTGGCGGTAAAGCTCAGCGGTATCCGCATAGAGTTCCCCTTTGGGATCTGTGATCACGACCGATTCCTGCCGCTTCAGCGCCTGAAACAAGGCGTTCCGTATAATGGCTCTGGATTTCATGGTACCCGACGCACCAAAGATGGCGATATGGCGGTTCAGTCTGGTGTCTTTGGGCATACAGACCGCGTTCCCCTTATACTCACCCAGGATTACGCCTTCCGCCTTCGCCGGCGATGCCACCTCCAGAACCTCTTTCATCTCTTTCTCTTCCATCCAGGAAGCAGTTCCGTAAGCGCCGCTGCCGCTGGTCTTAAATCCCCTTGGGTCATAGGTCTTTCCGTCAAACTTATCATGGAGCCGCACATACAGGACGACTGCACCTCCCACCAGCAGGACTCCGAGCATCCCCTTGAGCCCGCTTATGGTAAATGCCTGCGGGATACAGGCGAGCGGGTTCCAGTCTACCGGTTTCATTTCCGTATGGCCGCCAAGCCCGTCCGCCGCCATCCAATCCGTGTAGTTTTCAAGCAGCTGGCCAAGCATTCCGCCCAGATACAAAAGCGCTGCGCATCCCAGTATGACAGCAGCGATAATGGCAGCCTTCCTTTTCTTATCCGCCAAACAGGTTCCTCCTTTCCTTGTGATTGCCCGTATTTCCGGGCATAAAGGGATACCCGGAGGGTGCTTCCGGGCAAAGCTCTGCCTCCACCGCATCCATGCCGATGGTCTTGATGCTCACGAGCCTGCCCATGTATTCCTGTAAAAAGTGCGTCTGGTGGGGGAAGCACAGGATCTCAAACCTTCCGGTCTGGTTCCGGATCCCTTCCTTAAAGCGAATGAGTCTTGCAATGTCGCCATCCAGATGCGATAAAATATATACGCCGTCCACACAGGCGTCGTACTCAAAAAGCCCTTTGTCAAAAGACCTGACTTCAGGCTCGAACAATAAATCAAGCAGCTTCTCTTTCCAGTCTGGGACAGACAGCAGAGAAAGCTGGCGCACGCCGCACGCATCCATGGGTATAAAATAAATATGGTGGTAGATGGAATCGAACCGGAACTCAAGCCTCCGGCTCTTATCCGACTCCAGCAATGTCTTCAGCGCAATCTCCCCAGACTCACCGAACAGCACCGCGGAATCGATCCGGTCCGTGCCGGCATTCAGGCGCCCGACTTCGATGAGATTGTGAAGCGCCTTAAATTCCCCCATACCGCTCCATTTCATTGCGGCTGCGCGTGTATTGTAAACGGCATAACAGCTGCCGTGAGAAAAAATAGCCCCGACCATCCGGGTAAACATGGTTTTGTTCATCTCTGCCTGGCCAATCTTCTTGATGTCCCTTGCAAGATAGAATGAACTGCCCTCCGGTATGACAGAGAACCGTCCCCCATTTTGCAGTTGGGGGAGCAAGTAAGGCCTCGTTTCTATCCCTGCTCGCATACAAAACATCACCGCCTCTGATATCCTGTGGTTCCTATCCCTGTGGGCGGAGTCGCCGGGGAAGCGGTGGTTCCAGAATGCGTCCATATAATACCGGTATGCTTCCGGGTGGAGCCAATCCAGTATGGGAAGGGCAGCCTTATATAGCCGGACAGTTTTTGAGTCACCTTTTCCGGTAACAGTCAGGAGGCGGCAGGTCATTTCCGTTTCAGTCTGGGGATTTCGGATTGTCTGGGGCAGGGACAGCTTTGTCACCAGCGCCTTCAGTACGCGCTCATTTCCAAGCAGCCGGAGCGAACGAAACGGGAACTCACCCACAACAGAAAGCAGTGTGATGAGCTGCCAGGTCTGACTGCCCGGACGGAAGTGCAGCATTTTAACTCACTCCCGATTTGAAGATTTTTCCGACAACATGACTGCTCTCTTTGTCGGATTTTCCTGCATAGTGCCGCCCCCAGATTGCAGCAATACAGGGTGTTTTCTGCCATTTTGGAGATATGTATTTTTTAGAGGCAGGAATCTGCCCGTTTTTACATATGTTTTTCTGCTTAAATCTTCTGTGTTTCATACAGTTTCACCCCCTGATCCGGCATTGCCCACTCCGTCACCAGCCACAATGGGAAATCCTCTTTTGGCACCACATAAACCTCAGTGCGGTCATCCGCTCCCAATGCGCTGCAATAATAATGGGCGCATACCTTCGGGCTGTCATCGGGCATCACATACAGCGCTACGATATCCGATACCATGTTGACTTCAATATTGTCATGGTCACGATACCGGCGCTCCGGCCTGTCCCGGCTATAGACGTGCCGGTAAATTAAAACACAGTCCCTGTACCGGACTGGTGGCTGCGCATGGAAGAACCTCCGCATGGCAGGGTATAAAAAAGAGCGGATATAATCCGCCGAGCCGGAGGCCTTTTTCGGAAGCAACGCCGGGATGCGCAGTGCAAACCAGCCCTCTGCCGTAAATCCGATTTCAACCGGGATACTTTCTGCCATGCAGTTTTCTACCATGGCTTCTGCCATAGGGCATCCCGTATAGGCCGGGAGCCTTCTTGTCAAAAGCACCAGCCGCTCTGATATTTCTTCCATCTGAAGGGCTGCATCGTATGCCGCCTGAAGGTTCGCATCCTGGTAAAAGCGGCGTACATAAGCCATCTGCGCTTCCAGGTTCCGTTTTGCCAGCTCTGCCTTATCCAGAACCTTTATGAATGAACTCTCTCCTGCCATTCCCAACCGCCTCCTCTGAATAAAAGATAATTTTCGGTTCTTCCTCCCCCTGGAAGTCAACCGTGGCAAACAGACACGGCGCATCCGGCAGCTTCAGTTTTTCTGCCATTGCAATGTGGGGGACAACAATGATATATTTCAAATCCTCCTGTGGCTGCAGAAGCCTTAGCTGGCTTTGTTCTCCTTCATAAAGCACCACAATCTCATACCCGATGTTTTCCTTCAAGAAGAAAAGCTGGGAGGGATAGACCGCAGGGTAATGAGCCATCGGATCCACATAATCGATAAACTTGAGCAGCACCCATACGGCCAGTATGACGCGCTGATCCGGACGGCACATGGAATCCAGGCCAATATAGTAGCCGCCGGATACATCCGCGATCTGCATCTGCTTCTTTAAGTTCCGCAGAATCTTTTCGGCTGTCTGTTCGGGCTTTTGGAGCATCCGGATAATCTGCGTCTTTGGCAAAGCCCCGTACTGGGACAGCCATTTCACAACATACTGCTCGTCTTGTAACAGCATTCGCAACACCTCCTTGTGCGTATAATAAATGCGGATATTCGCAATCCGCTTGCGCTACTTGCTCATGGGCGCATTTTTCTTTTACAGATTGTTGTAAGTATTTGCGCCCAAATAAGTATTCCTATGCGGAATGCGTTTTTTCTTTCTGGCGCTCCCGCAAAATTGCTTCCAGTTCTGCACGGTCTGTCGTGATCATTTCCTGTTCTTCCTTGGAAGCCTTAATCACCACCGGCACCTTGTTATTGTTGGAATAAACCAGCGCCTCGCCTCGTTCAAACCTTGTGATGGAACGGACCTCCGTCTTTGTCAGCTTCAGGACATCCTGGACATAACGAGCTTCGTCCGGCTCCAGGTTTAGTATGATTTTGTTCTTGGAGTTATTCACGATAGCCCTTCCGTATTTCCCGTCCTCCAGGCTGAAAAAGTCCGATAAATCCTGTGTGGCCGAAATAGCCGCCCCGCCAAATCCGCGGATTGTTTTGAAAATCGTCAGGCAGAACTCTGCCGCCTGCTTATTGGAGGATGCGCCCACCAGCTGCCAGATCTCATCAATCATGATGGCTTTCTTTTTCGTCCGATCTGCTTTCACATTGTCCCAGACATAATCCAGGGCAATCATCATCCCCACCGGGAGTAGCTTGCCCTTCAGCTCGGACAGATCCAGCACAATATATTTATTGCTCAGATCCACATTGGTCTGCTGATTGAAGGACTGGGCCGAACCGGTGACAAACCGGCTTACAATAATGGCAATCCTCTGCGTCATCGGATTTTCCAAAAGGTTTTTATGCAAATCCCCAAGGATAGGCATTTTCTTCATTTTGGGCGGCGCCACTTTGATATCCTCATACAAGGAATCGTTATCATGTGTGATACCGAAATCCGCATAGGTCTTGATCAGCGCCTCATCCAGCATCTGCTCCTCCTCATTGGTCATATCCGGTATGAGAAGCGAAAAGAAAATCATCAGCTGCTGGATCTTCCTCGCCAGCATGGAATCCATCTCGCTGTAATCCATCTCGTCAATCAGTTCCATTTCCGGCGTAATCGTGTGACGGATCTCCATGACATTGATACAGTGTGGGGAGCCGGGCGCTATCTTGATATACTGGCCGCCGATCCGGTGGCAGGCCCTCTTGAACTCATGCCCTTTAATCGGAGCCAGGATATAGCACTGGATCCCCCTCATACGCATACGCAGCGCAAGAAGCTGAAGCGTAAAGGTCTTGCCGGCGCCGCTGGTTCCAAGCAGGTTCAGGTTGGCATTCTTATTTTTCTTTGTATTAAACAGGTCCACAATGCAAAGCGAATTGTTATGCCGGTTGACGCCCAGCAGCACGCCCGTATCATCCGACATCTCAAAGCTGGTAAACATATAAGTTGACGCCGCCCCGCTGGTCAGCACATTCCTCTGGGATTTCTTCTCCAGAGAAGGAGCGATTTTCAAAAACGGCATCACGGAACGCAGCGCCGCCTCCTGCTGGAATTTGCAGTCGCTGATATACATATCCATGGATTTGAGCATATCGGAAATCTGCTGCTTGCGCCACACCAGCTCTTCATAGCTTTTAGCCGAAACCGTCACGAATACCGACATGTAAAACAAATCCTCATTGTTGTTGGCAATCCCATGCTTGATGAAATAGCCTGCCTGGATGGAGTTTGTCAGCTCCTCATAATCGGTACTGGTATCCTGCATACTTTTGAGTTTGGTGCGGTTCAGGCGGATGCGCTGCGCCACCTTGTCAATGGTCTTGCTCCGGTTCTCCCGGCGCAGATGCACGTCAATGTCAATCCCTTCGCCGGCATTGATCAGAGCCGACATCCAGCCTGCACGCACCATACCGGGATAGCCGTTGCCTTTGATATATAGAAACGAGTAGTACAGCCCATCCATAACGACATAGTTATAATGCGTCAGGTCAATCCCGCGCGGCGATAAAAAGTGCGCCATCCGGATATGGGGTATCTGGTCAACCCCGATAATCTTATTCTTTGCCGCCATCGTATCCACAACCACCCGGTTCACCCTTGAGGAAAACGGCTCGTCCACACAGGAATGGCGGTTAAAAAACATATACAGGATTTCTGCTGTCGCTTCATCCGGATCCTTTGGCTGCAAAATGGAATTGCCGCACTGCAGGAAGTATGCCTTTGCATTCTGTTCTGCCGTCTGCAGCATCCCATAAATCTGGGAGAAATCGTCATTATCCCCGCGCCTTAACTCCTCATACTGGAAAATCAAAAAGAAGCGCCTTGTCAGCGCCTCCCTGCTCCCCACATCCTTGATCAGACGGATATATCCTTCGCCCAGCGATTTACACTGCTCGTTTTCCTCCTCCGCAAGCTCCTCCTGAATCATCGCCACATGCTTATCGGAATCTGCCTTCCGGGTAATGCTCTTGAACTGCAGGTGCATCGGCGAAATTTTGAGCCAGCTGGCAAAGGACGATATGATACTGAACTGCTCTTCGCCGGAACGGAGCATGAAATTGATCGGCTCGATTTCCAGGATCTTGATGAACCTGCCGTCCGTTGTCTCCACGATTCCGTGGGTAATGCTCTTAATCGGAATGAAATCCTGCACGAAATCAAGCTTTTCCGGTTTTCTTTTCCGCTTTTCCACCTTTTTTCTTTGCTTTGCCGCCTTTTCTCCTTTTGCGGAGCTGCTTCGGATCATAATGATATCCCACCCTTCTGAAATGTAATTTTCTCTTTGTTGTCATATAGCGGACGATATGGCTCAGATATTGAAAAAGGGAGTAGCCGTCAATCCCCATCATGGCGACAATGGCCGTCGGCAGGAGCGTCACAGTCATAACGACAATGCGTATGGTCCCCGGCATGGGGATCAGCATCAGCTCCGGATACCCTAAAAGTATCACCAGAATGACTGCTTCCACTGCATTCCTTGGCTCCAACATGCCTCCCAAAATCTTTCCTGAGTCTGTATAGTTCGCCGGTATGGCATAAATGTTGTTGTATTCCTTCTCATCCAAACGAATCACCTGCCTAATCTGTAAATGGTTGCTGTCGTCTTATAGCGTCCGAGCCGCAGCGCCTCATTATGGTCGGGGACAAAGATATCTACACGGTGTATATTATTTTCAATCCCTGAGCCGCCGCGGTCTTCTACGGTATACATCGTACCGTTAATCATAATCTGCGTTCCAAACGGATAATGGCTGGACATGGCAACCATTCCCCTGGAGGTCCTTTTCCCACTGGCGGTAATCCCGTCAGAATTGCTCCCGCAGCATTTTGCACAGGCACAGTAATGCGTTACCTCTACTTCCAGCGTGTATAGCGCCTCGCCATAGCCGGGAGTGCTGCTGACCGGAGCGTCATAGTCCACAATGGTCAGCCGCCGGTAGGAAAGACTTCCTTCATAACTGGGCGTGTTTAAGATAACGCCCTCGCCGCCGGAGGAATGTACCCACATCCTCTCTCCGTTTTCCCCGTAACCGGCAAAAATCAGCACATGACCCCAGCCGTCATCATCGGCAAGAAAGCCCAGGTCGCCCGGAAGCAGCTCCGATGCCGAAACCGCACGAGTATTTGGATACTGCCCATTGCAGCCCGCACCGATATCCACGCCTACTGCCGTATTAAATACCCATGCACTGAAACCGCTGCAATCCAGGCCATACGGACGGATGGTTCCGCTGGTTGTAGAGCCTGCGGCTGTTACCAGCTTCGGCGTATTCCATTCATCATTCCAGCCCGGCGGGGACTTCCCACCCCAGAAATACGGAACCTTTCCCACCAGTGAAAGGGCTGTTGTCAAAATGTGCTTCCGGGCGGCGCTGCAGTTCTGCCGGTTCACAAAGGCAATCAATTCCGCATCCGTAAGCGGAACGGCCTGTCCGTTTCCCGCAACCCCGTACAGCGTCATTTTGAGCGCCGTAGCCATCTTTTGGATTGCCTCTCCATATGTAATCCCGAACTGCTCGTATGGCGCATTCAGGTCAATACCGAATGCGGTAGCAATCACTGTATTGTCAAAGGGATGAATCGTACATTCCAAATATTTGATCGTTTCGGTTGTTGGAGAAACAGTTTCTTTTCCGTTTGCCTCATAATATGCTTCCGTTTTTGTGCCGGTAATTGTACTTCTGGAATATATGGGTACTGTGACCTCAACGCTTTTGAAGGCATCTATTTCCACCGGCTGGTCGCTGGTATGCGCTTCATCCTGCAGGTAATAGGTCTTCTCAGCAGTTTCATACCGGTACTGCGCCACTCCATTGACAGTGCCGGTTTTCACTTTCTTTGTCACAACCGTCAGCGTAATGGGTTTATAAGTATAGTAAGTAACCGGGATGACGATTTCCTTCTGCTTTTCCTCCGATGTGAACGGGAACATATTTCCGGCAACACCGCTGAGTTTTGAAATCATATCATCCTTTTTCGTATTTTTCTGCTGCATGGAGGCTGAGTATGCTGCCAGAATATAGCTGACATCATATCCCGATGAGCTTTGCGCATAGTTGACCAGCGCCTCCATGGATGCGTCATAGTCATACCCGCCATCGGATATCATCTGCTCCACCTTTGCAAGCGCCTGGTTATAGCCATCATCCACCACATCGGAAACTGCCCCGGCCATTTCTGCGTATACCGCAGTAGGCGTAGCATCCGCCGCAGGCTTGTTTCCATCCAGCCCCAAAATGCTGTTAAATACAATTGAAGGCAGCGAGACTACCATAACAATCAAAAACAGCAGGGACAGGCAAAGGCAGACCAAAACCTTGAACAGCGTATGCCGCATCGACCAGGCCGCTGAGAGGACTGCGCCCCAGGGACCTCCTGCGGCGGTTCCCGCTGCAATTTCAGCGGCAGCCTTGCCGCCCTCTACACTGGCTTTTACAGTCGCCGCAGCCGCATTGGCCGCCTGTTCTGCTCCTTTTGCGGCAGTCTGCTTTACAGCTTCCTGCCCGGCCTGCCTGGCCGCTTTTGCCATCTGGCCGGCTGCCTGCCCGTAATTGTCAGACCCATCACCAATCTGCTGCTTTGACGGTTCAGCCATTTTCACCACCTCCTATATCAAGCTGCTGTGCCGCAGCGTATTTTCCTGTTAGAAAAGCAGAAAAGCCGAAGCATTATTCCTGCCCCGGCTTTCCGCTTATCATTATCTTTTACGCCTCGGAGGCTTACTTCCTGAATTCTTCCTCGGTTTCGGCTCCTCAAAGCGGGACGGCGTCTGTTTGTACCGCACAGTTTCCACAGATACGGTACGGACACTCTCACCATCATAAACGGGCTTCCCGTTTTCATAGACCGGCTTGCGTTCCACGGATGCCTCTCCGCGTATTGCATACCACTGCCCGCCGCGTGCGTCCTCAAATACCTGATAATCTCCCCGCGGAGCAGCATACTGCGTGGTATCGTAGAACATTGTGCCCGACCCGTTTTCATGGCGGACTTCAAAATGACCGTCCGCACGGCCGGATCCGTCCACAGAAGAAATCTTCTGCTCATATCCGGGCATAAACTGCGAAAACTGTGCCTGATTATACATAGCCGCCGCATCACCGGATTCAAATTCCGGCGTTTCCGCGTGCTGCTGCATGGCATACCAGTCTACGCCATTTGCCGACTGCATAACCGTATGCGGTGCATCCGGCTCGTCATAGTAAGCGCTGTTATACCACATGGCATTGCCCCCATCGGCTCCGCTCGCTTCGATAACGCCGTCTCCAACGGTTCGTAGTGTTGTGCCTTCCGCTGCATCCGGGAAGGCCTGTGCGACCTGGGCCGCCTCAGAAATATCTCCTGTAAATGCAGGCGCATCATAAAATGCCCCGGCTCCTGCTCCGGATGCCATCTGATACCACTGGCTGCCATCCGATGCCGTAACAACGGAATGCGGCCCGTCCGGCTTATCAAACTGGGCTGCGTTATACATTTCCACATTGGAGCTCTGTCCGCCTGCAGAGGTAGCCACGGTACTGATCTGGCCTCCGGATATTTGTGTGTCCTTCAGCTGATACCCACCAAGCTGCGGCATATAGTTGCCAAGGCTGCGGTCTGCGATATCCCCGGCTATGCTGCCGGATACATTTGGGCTTCTGGACGCAACCGAAGAAATGGATTCTCCGGTAAGCGTCGCACCGTTACGGGCTGCCATCCCGCCAAACGCACGGCCTACAAAGCCGACGCTTCCGCCGGCGCCCATACGGACCCCGCCATCCACAACCGCATCCCTCACATAGCTGTTGCCCTTAAACTTGCTGGCAAACCCGGCTGCAAATCCGCTTGCCGCCGCTCCGGTTCCGGTCACGGCGCTTCCGCCTCCCTTGAAAACGCTTCCGGCGCTTCTTGCGCCTCCGCCGACGCCACTGATTACCCTTGCAGCCATCAAAAGCTCCATACCCATACTGGAACCGGTCTGGGCTACATTCAGCCCCATCGCCGCCAGATACGAATCAAACTTCTGCGCCGTCTTTAAGAACGCCAATGCGCAGAACAGCCAAAGAAAAATACTGCCCTGGCCGGTTGACAGCGCACCGCCGTTTCCCATATACTGGCCCACGGAAGAATTGAATCCCCGCAGGAACCATACATTCATTACAAGCAAAAGCAGCTGGGAGCCTACCATCCGGCACCAGCTTTTGAATACCGGCGCCGTTGTTTTGGAAGCCCCCATGGAAAATGCCAGAGGGGAAGTGTAGCAAAGAACGCCTACCACGATATATCTCTCTACCGTTTCAAGCAGCAACTTAAAGTAATTCCACCCAAGGGAAATCTCCAGGATAATCAAAAGCAGCAGCCCTACCACAGACACCACCGCAACGATGGTCGTCAGCCCGTTAGATAACGCCTGCTCCACACCGGCAAAGGTAAAATCCTCCGCCGTCATACTCAGCTCCATGAGCGCCGTATAAGGCGCCCTGGCAATATCCAGCGTAATCATAAAGATTGGCTTGGCATATCCGATCAGCAATGCAAAGATAGAACTCCTTGCAAGCAGCGTCCACGGATTTTCCGCTTCCGTAATCGGCCCGCCAAACACACGGAACAGCTGCCATACCGTAATCAGGAACAATATCGCCCAGGCTGTGTACTGCATCACCGTAAAGGCTTTTGATACAAAGGGGAAATACTCCTCCATTGCCGTCATATCGGTTCCAAGCGCCTGAAGGAACAAACCGGAAACCGCGTCCATCATCTGCGATACAATGCTGCTGATCCAGTTGACGATCCCTTCAAATATCCAGTCAAGCATCTTTCATCACCTCCCATCCGGCTTGACTGGGGAATTTAACCGCTGTAATTTCCACCGGCAATCAACGGCTGCAGGTAGGCAACGATAAAGCCCAAGGAATTGAGGACAATCCATGTCACCACAATCCGCTTCAGCCAACTGGTTGCCTCATCTACTGCACGCTGGTTCCTGGAAACCATCCGGACAATCAGCGCAATCGCAGCGGCTGTGACCGCAACAATCGTACTGATCCCCACCAGCTGGCCGTACACGTCTTTCATGATCTTGGAAAAACGATCCCAAATCGTGTCGGCCATGACCGGCTGCAGGGAAATGAGGGCTACAGACGCCATTCCCACCAGCGACCAGTAGGCGGTTTTCAAACGGTTCCCGCCTTTTTTCAGTTGTTTAACCATGCGAAGGTACCTCCTTTGATATTTTTAGGCAAAAAAACGCCGCTCCAAAAGCATCCTGCTTCCGAAACGGCGTCTCTTTCGCCCACTCCCAATTTGGGACGATATCAGTATACCTCTTTTCCGTTTGCATGTCATCGGCTCTATACTGCCAATTTTGCGCCACTTTACTGCCATTTGGTTTTCACTCCAATCCCTCCAGCAGTGTCAGCATCTCCAGCCAGAAATCAACATCCTTTGCAGGGGCTGCCCACAAACGAATGGAAAGAATGGTGATTGCCTGCTGACGAAGGCGGTAATAATGCCGGGAGGACATATCCAACCGATACAAAAGCTCCGTATGGTTCAGATGCTCCGGCGATATGTAGGTCAGGTAAATCAGCTGATACAGCCGCTCTCCATTCTCCGGCTTCTTTTTCAGCACAGTCAGCGCCTCATTCACCCGGTCCAGGAGCAGCCTTGATTTCTGGATGCCCTCCATCCGGTTCTCAAGCTTCCGGTTTCCCAGAGCCATTTCCACATCCATCTGCTGGATCAGGGTATCCACCCCCTCAAACGGCCGTTCCAGCTCCTCTGCAATGGTTTCCGGAAAGCATTCCATCATCCAGACTATAGTACGGTACTGCTGAAGGAGCATAAGCGTGTTATGGTAACTGTTTTTGGTTTTCTCCTGTTTTGCCGAACGCACCTTCTCACTGTCGATCTTCTGGTCAGCGAGGATCCCCCGCTTTGTTAAAAGGTTGATAAATGCGTCTGACTGCGCTAAAATCTTCTCTTCCTGCTGTTCATACAGCTTTTTTTCATCCTGCTTGCTCATATGTGAATAACTCCTTTGCTATTTTTGTGATGTCCACAGGCGCACATGGCCCGCGGATTTTACTCGTTTCTACCACTGCCTCTGGGTATATACTCTTACCCTGGCAGTCATATCTACAGTTCTTACAATTCCTACACAGAGAAAGATACGCGCGTATTATAGGTGCAGAAAGTGCAACGCGGTTTTCCGGCTCGTGCCCATCAGATTCATCCGCATCACAATTGGTCAGTTTTCTGCTGTACCATGTGACAAGTCGGTTAAGCTGTTCATGATCCGAACCCTTTTTCTGCGTATTTGCGCCCAAAATGCGTATTTCATCAAGAATACTTACAATATCCTCCTGGATAGGCATTGAAACCTCTGTACCGGTTGGGTACAGTCTATTAAAAATGAGGCAGCCATAGGATCCGGGCAGACGGTACAGAGCAAAGACATCCCCATGCTTCTGAAAGAACCTCCATACCTTCGTCTTTTCCCAGCCCCATCTCTGCCCCAAGGCTTCCAAAGTCAAAACAGCGCCGTATTTTCCATACTGGATTGCCGGCGCCAAAAATGAAAACGCATTGTTTGTCTCCTCAAATACCGTGTGGCACCAGAGGTCAAGCCATGCGTCCGATTCCTCAAATTTATACTGCTTCGCTGCAAGCCGTTCTGTGATGCTGCGTGGAAGGCAGAGGAATCCATATCCTTCCGTGGCATACACAGCTCCGTCCATACAAGCCTCCCCTGAGCATTTCACAACCCAGTCTGTGACCTGATAGGTCAGCTTTTTCGTTTTTGTATCCAATGTATATTCGATATAACCCAGTTCTGACAGCGCCTGAAGCGTCTCCAGTGCTTTAGAACGGCTTTTCATGCCCAGTATGCTCTTCAGCCCTACAACGCCTCCGGACCACATACCGGGGCTTACAGCGTTACTATAGCCGCAATAGGAGGCTTGTCCTTTGCGGAATGCCGCACGGGATGCAAGCTTCGCCCAGTATTCCATAAGCCCTTTGCCTTCCGGCAGACGGTTACGGGGCAGTTTTACCCATTGGTATTTCATTAAGCATTTCACATCGGACACCTCCTCTTCTTCTAAAAATGGGCATAAAAATAGGGCGACCTCTTTTTCTTAAAGAAGCCGCCCTTCAGCTGTTCATATTAAATTCTTACCGTCAGACCGGAAAGACTGTCAGTTTCTACACCTACAAGATACCAATCATCTCCCATTTCAATTCGCGTGGGAATCCATTTGCCATCTATATTGACATCCATAGTAGTTCCACAATGCAGTCCACCATAATAATCTTCCAGACTGAAACGGATATCCATCCGCCCACTTTGTAAGTCCGGCACCAGTACGCCTTGTCTCATCATATCGTTCTCCTCTTCAACAGTAATTTCATCATCGGGTTCATATAAGCTTAAACGCTTTTCTCTATCGTTACTTTTACATTGCTGCCTGAGATATTCCTCAAATATACTGCGCCGTATCAAAACCTTTTTTCCGATCTTATATACGGATCCGGCTTCATGGGCCATCCTTGTAAATACCTTTAAGCCAAGCCCGTAATAATCGGCGCCCTGATAGTAAGTAATAAAGTCCCGCTTCAGCATTTCAATATCTTCATCATCCAGCATGTCTGAAAACATCCATAGATTCCCGCTCATTTTTCTTCCTCCTGCGGTGCCAATGTACTCGGTTCATGGAAACGCTCCAGATACTCGTCGAAAATGTCCCGGTTTATCAGAACCGTTCCATCCATCCGATAAATAGCCCCCGCTTCGCTTGCCAGTTCGAGCAGCTTCTTGTGCTGAAGGCTGTAAACAATTTCCGCATCCTTATACCGAAGGAATTGTCTGCGCAGTCTCTTGGCACTTTCCCGCACATCATTTCTTTTCTTCAAATCATAATATGACTTTGTGGCTTCGCTGATCATAGCTTTCAAACCCTTTCTTTCATTGATTTGACAATATGACAGAAATCGTGCCCAACGAAAAAGAGAACACCTTCTGAAATTTCTTTCAAAAAGTGTTCTCTTAACAGCAAGTGCTGCATAGCGTTTTTTCTTTTCAACTATTCATCCTGCGTCGTAATCCTTCGTATTTATACGAAAAATTGTTGTCAGTTTGTTGTCAACTTGGATTTGAAGTGCCGCAAACCCGCATAAATACTGGGTTTATTTGTCCAAAGGCTTCATTGTCGGGAACAGAAGTACATCTCTTATAGACGCACTGTCAGTCAACAGCATCACAAGACGATCAAGTCCCAAACCAAGTCCGCCTGTAGGAGGCATACCGTATTCAAGAGCGGTAACGAAATCTTCATCAACTTCTGCATTAGCACCCTGTGCTCTCTTTGCTTCAGCCTGTTTTACAAAACGTTCTCTCTGATCAATAGGATCGTTAAGTTCAGAGAAAGCATTACCCATTTCCCTGGCATAAATAAAATATTCAAATCTTTCGGTAAACGCCGGATCAGACGGTTTTCTTTTAGCAAGCGGAGAATTTTCAACCGGATAATCATAAATAATAGTCGGCTGAATAAGCTTATCTTCAACGAATTCATCAAAGAAAGCTATGAGAACATGACCCTTTGTAGCAGAATCTCCTTCTTCTACCTCTACGCCTTTTTCCTTTGCACATGCCCTTGCAGCTTCATCAGAATCCCATTCATTATAGTCCACACCTGCATATTTCTTCACAGCCTCAACCATAGTAAGCTTTTCCCAAGGAGCAGAAAGGTTTATACTTTCACCCTGATATTCAATTACAGTATCACCGCAGATTTTCTTTGCAAGCGTTTCATACATATTTTCAATCAGTTCCATCATACCCTTGTAATCAGTATATGCCTGATACATTTCAATTGTTGTAAATTCCGGATTGTGTGAAGTATCCATACCCTCATTTCTGAAAATACGTCCTACTTCGTAAACCTTTTCAAAACCGCCTACAATTAGTCTTTTCAGATACAGCTCTGTTTCAATTCTCAGATACATATCCAAATCCAAAGCATTATGATGAGTTTTAAACGGTCTTGCTGCCGCACCAATCTCCAATGTATGAAGTACCGGAGTATCAACTTCAAGATATCCAAGATTATCCAGATAATTCCTAATTTCACGCAGGATAAGACTTCTCTTTACAAACGTATCTTTAACATCCGGATTCACAATCAGATCAACATAACGCTGTCTGTAGCGTGTATCCTGATCTTTCAGACCATGCCATTTTTCCGGAAGAGGAAGAAGCGACTTTGAAAGCAAGGTAACCTTTTGAGCATGAACTGAAATTTCTCCCTTTTTTGTTCTGAAAACAAAACCTTCAACGCCGATTATATCGCCAATATCCCATTTCTTGAATTCCTTGAATTCTTCCTTACCGATATCGTTCATTCTTACATAAACCTGAATTCGATCGCTTTCATCTCTTACGTCAATAAAGTTTGCCCTGCCCATATCTCGCCAGCTCATAATACGTCCGGCAATAAACACGATTCTTTCCTTGATTTTGTCAAGTCCTGCCGAAACGACTTCTTCATTGCCATCAGCCGCTTCAATTATTGCTTTTTCTTCTGCTTCATAGTTTAATTTAATTTCAGCATTTTTTGCATTTACATCAAATTTTGTAATTTCATAAGGATTGGCATTGTTCGCTTTAAGTTCATTAAGCTTTTCAAGACGAACTTTTTTCAGTATGTTTATATCCTGCTCAGTAATTTCTTCCTCAGCAATATTATTGTTCTGAATGTCGCTCATTTTTAAATTCCACCGTCCAATTTATTTTGATATTTCAATAACCTCAAATCGTATTTCACCGACTGGCGCTTCAACTATAAAGAAGTCACCGACTTTTTTCTTCATAGCCGCCTTGCCTATAGGAGATTCATCAGAAATTTTATTATTATCAGCGTCTGCTTCAGTCGTACCGACAATCTGTAAAACTTCAATTTCATCGCTGTTATCTCTTTTAATTTTTATAACGGAACCAACACCGATCTCATCAACAGAAATACTGTCTCCCTCTACAACTTCAGCATTGGAAATAGTTTCTTCAATCTGTGCAATTGTCGCTTCAAGCATAGCTTGTTCGTTTTTTGCTTCATCGTATTCGGCATTTTCTGACAAATCGCCGAACGCTCTGGCTTCTTTAAGTTTTTGAGCCACTTCTGCTCTTCTGACTGTTACTAATCGTGTATATTCCTCCTGGAGCTTTTCAAAGCCTTCACGGGACATCTGCTTTTTTGCCATAACTTTATTTCTCCTTATTAAAAATTCAATTAAACATTACATCATATTATTATATATGATTTTCCGTACTTTGTCAATGGATTACTAATATACAAATTTAATGCATTTACTTTTTTATACTCTGCTCTGCCAGGTATTTTGCAATAGCCGCTGCATCAGCTGCTGTTACTTTTCCGTCACCGTTAAAATCTGCATTCGGATAATTCTCCGCAGTTACCTTTTCACCTTTAACAGACGCTTCTGCAAGTGTTTTTGCAATAAACGCCGCATCACTGGCACGAAGCTTTCCATCGCCGTTGGCGTCGCCTTTAACGCCATTGTATTCTGTACCTATAACTGCAAACTTTATATTATATTTTTCTGCATAAGCCTGAGCTGTTGAATTTTCATGACCGTAAATTATACCGGTATAAATATACTCTTCGTTTACTTCGTCATATTTATCACAAATTGTATTATTGTAATTGTATAGAAGATTATAACCATATATCTCACATTTTGGGTTTTTTATTGTTATACTTTTTAAACTCTCACAACAGAAAAATGTATTCTCACCTATATTTGTAACGCCTTCGGGTATAACTATCCCGTTAAGACTTGTACAGTTCCAAAATGCATACTTTCCTAAGCTTGTTAATTTATCTGGCATATTTATTGTTTTCAAACCCCTGCAATTGTTAAAACCAAATTCACCTATATAATTTATTTTATCGGGAAGAATTATTGATTCCAGAATATAACAGCCAGCAAATGCTCCCCCGCCTATTTTTGTTACACTTTCCTTAACCGTATATTCCGTTTCTGTTTTACCGATTGGATATTTTATTAACGTTGTACAATCCTTATTAAATAAAACACCGTCTACTGAACAAAAATCGGCATTATTTTCTGATACATTTATACTCTCAAGTTTTTCAGAACCGGAAATTGCCCATTCTCCCGTATTTCCCATATATTTTACGCTTTCCGGTATTGTCAATTCTATTAAATTATTACAATCTTCAAATGCATTTTCAGATATTTTTGTTACTCCGTTGCTAATAGTATATCTCTCCGTTTTTTTGGCAGATGGATACTTAATTAAATTTGTTTTTTCTTTATTGAACAGAACTCCGTCTAAAGAACAAAAATTATTACTATTTTCAGATACATTTATATTTTCCAAACTAACGCAAATATTAAACGCAGCATCATCTATAAAAATAACACTGTCCGGTATAGTTATCTCTGTTAGACCAAAACAGAATGCAAATACAAAATCTTTTATCCTCGTTACCGGCATTCCCTCTATCTCATCCGGAATGTCTGCCCTAGTAACGAACTCATCACAATCTGTTATTTCAACAGAATCATTTTTCCCGTCATTATTGCTGTCATAAAGAACATAAGTAAACTCACCGTAAACATTTTCCGCTGCATTAACTTCTGGAAATTGCGTTCCCAATAAACCGGCAGCACACAATAAAGCCGATGTAATACTTAAAATTTTTTTAACATGTTTCATAATAATTACCTTTCTAAGAATAAAATATGATATTATTTTAGCATTTACAGAACATATTGTCAATTGAATTATAATTTAATTCCAACGTCATACATATTTTCTTGACAAAAAAGTTGCAGAATGTTATAATTAAGCTTGGTTAATTATGTATTTTTTAAGGAGTTTTTTATGAACAATAATATTTTTCCTCTTCCGTTTACAGCACATCTGGTTTTCTCATGCATTGCATTTTTATTTTTTATTATTCAGTTCGCAAGGGTAAAGCATAAACATCAGCTTATAATGGCTGTCGCTGTGCCGGCAACGCTTCTACTTTATGTAAATTCAAACAAAACATGGTTTTATATAATTGGATTCGGCGAACTAATTCTTTTGATTGCCGCTCTTATAACTGCAATCATTGAAAAAAGAAAAGAAAAAGCTTTGGCAGCAGAACAGACTGTTGAAAATCCAAAAGAAAACACACAGGAATAAGCTTATGAAAATCTGTATTCTAGACTGGACAACTGTAACCTCAGGCGATATAAGCTCTGATATTTTCAGAGAATTCGGCGAAATCAAGTGCTATGAGCTCACTGATAATGAACATGCGGCTGAGTATATCGGAGACGCCGATATGGTTCTTTGCAATAAAGTACTTATTACAGACGATGTAATAAAAAAATGTCCTAATTTAAAATACATAGGACTTTTTGCTACAGGATATAATAACATTGACCTTAAAAGTGCCTCGGAACACGGCATAACAGTATGCAATGCAGGCAGCTATTCTACAGACGCAGTCGCACAGCAGACATTTGCTTATATACTAGACCACTACAGCAGAATTTCACAATACGATAAATTTGTAAAAAATGACGGATGGATAAATTCAAAAACCTTTTCAAAATTTCCCATAAAAACTATGGAGCTTTCAGGCAAAACCATTTCTATAATCGGATTCGGAAGTATAGGAAAAGCCGTTGCCAAAATTGCTGACGCTTTCGGTATGAAAGTATTGGTAAATACCAGAACTGCTCCCGTGAACTGTCCATATGAAACGGTTTCACTGGAAAACGCTTTTAAACGCGCGGATATACTTACCGTTCACTGTCCTCTGACTGAACAGACAGTCGGTATTATCAATGCTGAAAATCTTTCACTCATGAAATGCAATGCGATAGTTATAAATACTGCAAGAGGCGGTATTGTAAAAGAACAAGAACTTGCCGACGCTCTTAACAGCGGACGGATTTCAGCGGCATATCTGGACGTTCTGGTAAACGAACCTATGAGTCCTGAGACGCCCCTGAAAACCGCTAAAAACTGCGTTATAACCCCTCATACCGCATGGGCTCCTCTGGAAACACGTCTGAGACTTATAAATATAGTATGTTCAAATATTAAGGCGTTTCTTAGCGGAAGTCCGGTAAACAAGGTAAATTAGGCCCCGAAAGGATCAGACTTATGTTTAATATTTCAAATAAAAAGAGGATTGTCATAAAGCTTGGCACCTCTACTTTAGCTCACAAAACCGGAAAGCTTAATATCCGCAGAATGAATAATCTTGTACGTGTTCTTGCAGACCTGCAAAATTCCGGAAAAGAATTGATTATTGTATCCTCCGGCGCTATCGGTTTGGGTGTAGGAAAGCTGGGACTTCGCCATAAACCGGATGATACCCCTACAAAACAGGCTGCGGCAGCTGTAGGACAATGCGAATTAATGTATCTGTATGACGATTTATTTGATAATTACGGCATTACAGTAGCACAGATACTTCTGACTAAAACCATTATTGAAACCGAACGTCAGAAAAACGTTGAAAATACTTTTGATAAGCTGATTTCCATGGGAGTTATTCCCATCGTAAATGAAAACGATACTGTTGCCATTGATGAGCTTGAACTGGAAATCGGTGAAAATGATTCGTTATCTGCGATAGTAGCAAAGCTTGCAAAAGCCGATTTGCTTATAATTCTTTCTGATATTGACGGACTTTATGACAGCGATCCCCATAAAAATCCAGAAGCAAAGTTGATTCCGGTGGTTACGGAAATCAATGAGCATATTGAAAATATTGCGGGCGGCGCCGGAACCTCTTTAGGTACGGGCGGAATGGCTACAAAAATCAATGCTGCCAAAATTGCAAATGAAGCCGGAATCGATATGATAATTATGAACGGCAATAATCCTGACAAACTTTATGGACTTTTTGAAAACGATGAAACAGGAACGATTTTTATTTCACACTAATACGGAGGTGTCCACTATGACTTATATTGAAACACTCGGCGCAAAGGCAAAAGCTGCGGAACACGCTGCTGCGTCAGCATCGGCAAAGCTGAAAAACGAAGCGTTAAAGTCAATTGCCGACGCACTTATTCAAAATACAGGCCTTATTATTGAAAAAAATAAGCTCGACCTTGAAAATGCAGTAAAAAACGGCATGTCCGTTTCAATGCAGGACAGGCTTATGCTCAATGAAAAACGTATAAGCGACATCGCTTCAAGCGTACTTAAACTCATTGAAGCTGAGGATCTGATAGGCTCTGTCGATTACGGCGTTATCCGTCCTAACGGACTTAAAATCTGCAAAACAAGAGTACCGCTTGGAGTTATCGGAATTATTTTTGAATCCCGTCCGAATGTTACCGTCGACGCCGCAACCCTTTGTCTCAAAGCCGGAAATACGGTTATTTTAAAGGGCGGCAAAGAAGCGATAAACTCCAATAAATGTCTTGCCGACGTGATGAGAGCAGCAGTTGAAAAAGCGGGTCTGCCGGCTGATGTAATTCAGCTTGTTGAAGATACTTCCCGTGAAGCGGCTGCTGAACTTATGAAGCTCAACAAATATCTCGACGTACTCATTCCAAGAGGCGGCGCAGGACTTATAAACGCTGTTGTCAATCAGGCTACAGTACCTGTTATTGAAACCGGTACAGGAAACTGTCATGTTTATGTTGACGAATCAGCCGATATTCAAATGGCTGCCGATATTGTCAATAACGGCAAAACTCAGCGTCCGTCCGTATGCAATGCAGTAGAAAGCCTTCTTGTTCATAAAAATATTGCCGAAGCCGCTTTGCCTGTTATTAAATCAAAACTGGACGAACACAACGTAGAAATCAGAGGCTGCAAAAAAACAGCGGAGATTCTCGGCGACTGCGTTACTTTAGCTTCTGATGATGATTATGCTACTGAATTTCTCGATTTTATTATTTCCGTCAAAGTGGTTGATTCTATTGAAGAGGCAATCGAGCATATTCAAAAATATTCAACAAGACATTCCGAATGCATAGTTACAAAAAGCCTTGAAAACGCTGAAAAATTTCAGAGAGAAGTTGACGCAGCCGCAGTATATGTAAATGCTTCCACACGGTTTACAGACGGCGGCGAATTCGGATTCGGAGCCGAAATCGGAATCTCAACTCAAAAGCTCCATGCAAGAGGTCCTATGGGACTGCGTGAGCTTACAACCGTAAAATATCTTATAAACGGAAACGGTCAAATAAGATAAGGAGAATTCCTATGGATATACTTGAGGAAATCGAGGAAACACTAAATGAAAAAAAGAGAAAATGGAATTATACGCCTATGAGAGAAAAAAGTGAAACAGATGCCCTGATAGATGAACTTTTGAGAGAATTTTCTGCTGAAAACAGAGATATTCAATCCGGAAAGAAACTCTCTTATCAGTCCTCATCTTATAATTATTCCGACTATAATATAAAATCAGAAGCAGAAGAACGGGAAGAATATAACCGTTCTCTGTCCTCCTCACAACCTCCTGAAAGTGACGCTACAAGGATCTATTCAATAAACGATATTTCCGAAAATGAACCTGATCATAGCTATAACGATTCAGGATACAATAATAACAACAACGATTACGGCAGTGACGACGACGGATATAATGATAATTACGGCGATGATGAATATGACGATGAATTTAATGACGCACATCAGATGAATACGGAGGAATTTGCCGAATTCCTTGACGCTGAAGATGACAGTATGAGAGACGATGTTCCCAGAAGGAGAAGTCCATGGAAAACTGCTTGGCGTATTATATACACAGCAGTAGTCGCAGCGTTTACTATTATCGGCATATTCAGTTCTGCAATTTATTGTCTTGAAAAACTTGAAATGACTCCTGCTGACAAACAGGAAAAAGAAAATATTTTAAAAGCAGAGGTACAAAAGGTTATATATCCTTTAGTTGAAACCCAAGTAAGCGACTTTGAAAGCTTTGATGATATTCCGGCAGAAGAGCTTATTAATATTTCAGTATGGGAAATCATCATTAACGGAGATATAAAAATATTCCGCAACTCAGAAACAGAGGAAACCCTGATACCTCAAACCCAAATTGAATATGTAATTGAAAAACTATTCGGCAGTGAGGACAAAATTGAAAATATTACATCAGGAATCGGCGATGTTTCTATTATTTATGATAAAGACCAAAAAGGCTATGTCATTCCGGAAAATACTGATATTTATACAATGTATCCGGTAGTGACAAACGTGTCCGTTTCCGATGATATCTATACTTTAAATGTTGAATGCTACAAGGATTCTCCCGCCTGGAACAGGGAAAAGAAAATCGCTCCGGAAAAGAAAATGGTATTTACTTTAAAGAAAACCTCTGACTACTATAATATTATTTCCGCAAAAACAGTATCTTGACGAAACTCAATATATATGTTACAATAAATACGGACAGTTCGTTTGTGCCATCCTGTCCCTAAACAAAACCAGGACATCATAAGCTTAAAGTAATTTAAGGGTATAGGTGTCTCTATACCCTTTTTGTATTTTAAAGGAAGTGTAATAAATGTATTTTCTCAAAACTGAAGCCGCATTTGACAGCGCTCATTTTTTATATGGCTATGAAGGCAAATGCAGCAATATTCACGGTCACAGATGGAAAATTGAAGTGACAGTTCAAAACGCATTCCTGCAAAGAAACGGACAGAACAAAGGAATGATAATGGATTTTACCGATTTGAAAAAGGCTTTGCAGCTTATTGCCGACCATTACGACCACTCGTTAATTTATGAAAAAAATACACTTAAACCCGATACTATGGAACTCCTTAAACGAGACGGTTTCAGATTAGTTGAACTGCCATTCAGACCTACTGCTGAAAATCTTTCCAGACACTTTTTTATGATTTTAAAAGAACGGGGCTTCCGTCCGCACAATGTAACAGTTTATGAAACGCCAAACAACTGCGCTATGTACGAGGAGGGATAAGTTGTACAGATATAACATTGCTGAAAAGTTTGTAAGTATTAACGGTGAGGGACGAAAAGCAGGTCAGCCGGCAGTTTTTATACGTTTTAAAGGCTGTAATCTGAACTGTTCCTACTGCGATACATTTTGGGCAAATTCTGATAATTGTCCGGCAGAAATGATGACCGCCAATGATATTCTTGTTTACATACAAAAAACAGGTATCTCCAATGTTACACTAACAGGAGGAGAACCCCTTATTCAAACAGGTATTTACGAGCTTATTGACTTGCTATGTCAAAATGGTCTGGACGTTGAAATTGAAACTAACGGTTCCGAGGACATATCTCCTTTCAGACAGATGAAAATAATGCCGTCCTTTACTCTGGACTACAAGCTGCCGTCAAGCGGTATGGAACGGTTTATGGAAATGAAAAATTACGATTTTCTTACAAAAAACGATACAATAAAATTCGTATGCGGCAGTAATGAGGATCTTCAGAAAGCACTTGAAATAATCGAAAAAAAACACCTGACAAAAAAATGCGCCGTTTATTTGAGTCCGGTTTTCGGAAAAATCGAACCTCGTGAAATAGTTGATTTCATGCTTGAAAATAAAATGAACGGAATTAATTTTCAGCTTCAGCTTCATAAATTTATTTGGAATCCTGATAAGAGAGGAGTGTAGGCAATGGCAATTGATAAAAATGCAATTATAGAGCATATCAGGGGAATACTAATCGCTCTCGGAGACGATCCGGAACGTGAAGGACTTAAAGAAACTCCTGAACGTGTTGCAAATATGTATGAAGAAATCTTTGAGGGAATGAATTATACTAACCGTGAAATCGCAGATATGTTCTGCAAGACTTTTGAACTTCCGGACTCAGAAAATGACGATAGGGTAATTGTAAAAGACATAGAAGTTTTTTCTCACTGCGAGCATCATCTTGCGCTTATGTATGACATGAAAGTTACTGTTGCTTACATTCCTGACGGAAAGGTTTTGGGTCTTTCAAAAATCGCACGTATTGCAGATATGGCAGCAAAGCGTTTGCAGCTTCAGGAAAAGCTAGGAGCTGATATTGCTGAAATCATTTCCATAGCTTCCGGTTCGCAGGACGTTGCTGTTTATATTGAAGGCAAACATTCCTGCATGACCGCAAGAGGTATTAAAAACGGCAGTTCATACACCCGTTCAACAACTCTAAGGGGAAAATTTAAAACTGATACAGCTTTGCAAAACAGATTATTTTTACAGATAAAATAAAGGAGTTTAATATGAAAGCGCTTGTATTATTCAGCGGCGGCATTGACAGTACTACCTGTCTTGGACTTGCCATTTCAAAATACGGAAAAGAAAATGTTATCGCACTGTCTATAACATATGGACAAAAACATACAAAAGAAATTGAAGCCGCCAACGCAATTGTACAATATTATGGAATTGAAAAAATTGATCTGGACTTGTCACTGATTTTCAGATTTTCAGATTGTTCTTTACTTAAAGGCTCTGATGAAGACATTCCTCATGAATCATATGCACAACAGCTTGAAAAGACAAACGGTTCTCCTGTTTCAACGTACGTTCCTTTCCGTAACGGACTGTTTATTTCTTCTGCGGCAGCAATTGCCTTGTCAAGGAAATGCAGTGTAATTTATTACGGCGCTCACGCTGACGACGCTGCCGGCAATGCTTATCCGGACTGTTCTTCTGTTTTCAACACCGCTATGAATACAGCTGTTTATGAGGGCAGCGGTAAACAGCTTAAAATTGAAGCACCATTCGTAAATATGACAAAAGCAGACGTTGTAAAAATCGGTCTTGAATTAAAGGTTCCTTATGAACTTACATGGAGCTGTTATGAAGGCGGAGATAAACCTTGCGGTCAATGCGGCACATGTATTGACCGTGCAAAGGCATTTGAATTAAACGGTATCAACGATCCTGCAATGAGGTGAAAAAATGGATAATAGAGAAAAGGAAAATTTAACCCTGTTAGGTAATCAGCAAACTAAATATCCTGATAATTATGCTCCGGAAGTACTTGAAACATTTGAAAACAAACATCAGGAAAACGACTATTTTGTTAAGTTTAATTGTCCGGAATTTACAAGCTTATGCCCTATTACAGGTCAGCCGGATTTTGCAACGATCTACATTTCCTACATTCCGGATGTAAAAATGGTAGAGAGCAAGTCATTGAAGCTTTATCTTTTCAGCTACCGCAATCATGGCGACTTTCATGAGGATTGCGTAAATAAAATTATGAAGGATTTAATTGATC
>OLSX01000481.1_pt1 | contig 40340 bp, 27 predicted proteins | sample 1673141 | NCBI WGS metagenome assembly OLSX01 (sample SAMEA3136759, study PRJEB25190) | human gut metagenome | biome: human gut; feature: human-associated habitat; material: faeces | place: Austria | collected 2013 | reverse complement strand
ACACCTCACTTTCGGGTGAAGAGGTACTTCTTTATTATAGAACCAGGTTCCAGATCGAATTTTGCTTTCGTGACGCCAAAGGCTATACTGGTCTTATGGACTGCCAGGCTCGCGATAAGTGGAAACTCGATTTTGCTTTCAATGCTTCGTTCACATCACTAAATGTTGCCAAGGTAACTATGAAGGAGATGGGAATGGAATATTCTATGTCTTCATTCAAGTCACTGATGACCAACATTTATCTGGTGAAACGAATTTTTAAAGCAAGCGGGTACACCCCGAACCGAACTTTAATTAGCAAGATTTTCAAAGATCTCTCGTGCTTACAGCGTATAGCTGCTTAGCACATTATTGAATTATTAACGAACTATTGTACAAAATCAAGTCCGTTTCATTGCAAAATACTGCATAAAAGACTATAATTCAACTGTTTCAAAGATCGAATTGCCCTTTTTTATTGGACAGTAGTGAAATCGATTGACAAGACATGGAATCAGATTTAGCTATCTTTGCATCCCAAATGCATAATATAAAAGTACGCTACCACATTGTGGGAAAACAAGAAGAGTTGCAAGAGATATATGACCTCTATCAGACTTTCATACAGAAAGAACGCCCTGCTATGGAAGAAGACGAGGCCGATGATTGGGAAGGAAACATCATCTTAGCTCTTGGTGTGGACTATGGGACTTGCAATCTCTGTGGTAATATCAAGAAATGCGAACTTTCAGAAGGCTTTCTCTATATAGAAGCGGAAGAACTCGCATTGATTACTGACTTCCGCGTTCTTCTCAAAAATCGTTTCAAGGATTTGGAAATCTATTTCGCTACAGAAGATCCAGAAAACGAAACATATGTGACTAATGATGCAGATGGCAAGTATTTTCACGACCTGCCTGATGATCATTTCATAGCTCCATTAGATTATTGACGTATGGGACCAAAAACATTTCTAGCAGCTCTAATGTGCCTAATCATCGTAGCCCTCATGTGCTCACCCATTTTCCTCGTATGGCACGGTTTTACTATGGGCGGTTCAGTAATAGTCAGAATAGCATTTATCGTGATAGGGCTCATTCTATTGCGTTTATTCAAGCCAATTTCTAATCTTACTGGCAAGGACTACAAGATATTCTGATAGTTTCGACTATAAATGCTACAAATTTGATCGAAGGTGGTATCACTCTGTTTAGCGTGATACCACCTTCTTTTGTTTGGCATTCATATCAGGAATGAAGCAGAAGCCAAGTTTGCTTACTACAGTCGCAAGGTTGTCTGGCAAGAATTCTGCATAAACTCGCTCTGTGACGCCTGTTGAAGCGTGACCTAACAATCTGCTTATCTCACTGATTTCAGCTCCGTGTGCAAGCGCTAAAACTGCCCAAGTGTGTCTTGATACATGGAAAGTCAAGTCTTGATTCCATTTTAAATCATGAGATATACAGCGAAGCGAAGTATTGATGGTATTATTCCAGGAATTTCTACGACGGTATATCGCCTCATGGTCATTTATATCGAAGTTCTCTGGCAATAGATCAAAAACAAAGACTTTGTTTCTACCCTTCCATTTTTCAAGAATACGAATGAGTGGTTCACTCAAAGGTATGGTGTTTCGGTTTCTCGTCTTGACTTGTATTTTACTGATGAAATTCTTGTTGAAATCAATGTCTTTCCATCGGAGCGTCATCACATCAACCATTCGCATACCGCAAGCATGGAAGGCAAACAGCCACATCTCCAAAAACTCTTTTCGTCGAGGTTGTTCGATGGTATTATAAACGGAAACTAACTCAGCAAGTCTCTCTTCAGTGAGATACTTGATATTCCTCTCTTCTTCATCAAGCCGGTCCTCTTCTTTCATATACAAGTCCTGGAGAGATGCATTAAGCTGATGAGAGATATAACCTAACTGACAAGCATATTCACACGCCTGAAGAATCGGACATAGAGTCTTGTTGACTGTTGTTGCTTTCTTTTTTGCCAAGAGTCGATACTTACGGAAGTCAAGCAATAAGTCTTCACTAATATCTGAGACATAAATGAATTCCTTATGCTCACCATGTGTACCTTTGTGTTCAAGCAACAGGTATTCCTCAAACTGATTGAGATATGAAATACCATTCTTGCAAGTACTGAAACCTATCTTACCTTTCTCATAACGTTTTTCCATCAACTCTTTAGCAAACTCTATGAAGTCTTTTCCTTCATCAGGTCGCAAAGCATTGTCATTGTCTTCGAGAAAAGATCGAATCACATCACAAGTAATATGTTGATGCATTTCATAATACTTATGTATACTCGTTGGCGGAATTAAAATGCTAATCCTCAAATCTCATCCACATATTCTTGAAGTTGATAATAAATTTCCTATGCGCCATTAACGTTGGTAAACCGATTCTGCAATCATATTCCTCATTCTGTTCTGAAGATGTTACTACTGGAATGTTTGTCTCGGTATATTGTTCGCCAGCAAGGGTAAATGTCCATGACACAGGTATCGTTTTTACAACGTTGACACCACCGACACCTGCCGTGCGCAATGAATCAGTTGCCGTTCTACCAGTAAAACAGTTTTCGTTCTTTTTATAATAGCGATTTGTCAGGATGGTTCCCGATGCGCCAGTATCAACTATTGCATCAATCTTTCTCCCTGAACGACCATCTGTTAATGACAAATGGTAAAGGCGCTGAGACGAACGATAGAAATTGGGAGCATATGTAGGTGTTGGTGTATACGAGGCAGGGATTACAAGCTGCATTCTGTCAAAATCGAAACAAATCTCACCCAATGGCATCATTGTCTGGTTGCCTATAACGCATTCGTATGCAAGATTTCCAACTGATGATATTCCATCGTTTCCAAACGACTAAAAACAGAAGCATTGTTTACCATAAAGTGGCGCATGGAAACAAAGGCTCGCATGATTTGTATATTGACCTCAATGGCTGTTTGTGAACGAAGAACACTACTAAGCATTGCCACGCCTTGCTCTGTAAAAGCATAAGATGAGTAGCGGTTACCGCCTCTGCCGTTTGAGGTCACAATTTGTGACCTCAAACATTCTGCCTAATGATTGTTATATAATCTTGAACGGATCTCATAACGCTTATTTTTAAACACAGCAAAAATAATAAATTATCTGATATCTTCCAAACTTTTTGCTGATTTTCCGCATATTTCCCCACAAAATCATTCATCCATCGCCGCTATTCATATTTACGATGAAACATCAGCAGACAGAGGGCTTATCTTTCTATCTTAAGTTTACTTTCCGGGTGCAAATTTACAAAAATCTTTGCACATATAATTGATAAGGAGGCAAAAGACTTTGCTTTTTCAAGATTTATTATTATTTTTGCACCCATATTATAGGAAGAGTGATGCAGCTGATGCTCGAGAACTCTCCCGAAAAACAGAATGCCTATGCTGAACATTGCACAATATTTCCCGATAACCGACCCTACGCTGATCTTCTTCGTCGTGATGATCATCATCCTCTTTGCGCCTATCATCATGGGCAAGCTCCGCATTCCACACATCATCGGTATGGTATTGGCAGGAGTGCTCATAGGCAAATACGGGCTCAACATCCTGGAGCGCGACTCTTCCTTTGAGTTGTTTGGCAAGGTTGGTCTGTACTACATCATGTTTCTGGCTGCCCTCGAGATGGACATGGAGGGTATGAAGAAGACGAAGTCGAGACTGCTCACTTATGGTCTGCTGACGTGCTTTATTCCTTTCGGACTCACCTATTGGATGAGCGTCACGCTCTTGGACTATTCTACCAAAGCCTCATTCCTGCTGAGCTGTATCATGGCCTCGAATACGCTCATCGCCTACCCCATCGTGTCGCGTTACGGACTGCAACAGAAGCCGAGCGTCACGCTGAGTGTGGGGTCGAGCATGATCTCCCTGCTCATCGCCTTAGTGATGTTGGCAGGCTTGGTGGCTTCGTTCACCGAGCACGACGGCGTACTCTTCTGGGTACTCTTTGCAGCCAAGTTTGCAGCCTATTGTGGTGTGATGATATTCCTCATTCCCCGTCTCACCCGATGGTTTCTTCGCCGATACAGCGATGCCGTGATGCAGTTTATCTTTGTCATGGCCATGCTCTTCATGAGTGCCGCCCTCTCGCAGACGGTAGGCATTGAGGGAGTCTTTGGTGCCTTCTTTGCGGGCCTTATATTAAATAGGTATATACCTCATGTGTCGCCACTGATGAACCGGCTCGAGTTTATCGGCAACGCCCTCTTCATTCCCTACTTCCTGATAGGAGTGGGCATGCTGATCAATGTGGGACTGCTCTTCCAGGGCGGTCATATTCTCTGGGTGGTGCTGTGCATCGTGTTCTTTGGCACCCTGGGCAAGGCCATTGCCGCCTATGCTGCCTGCTTTGGCTTCCGCCTGCCCCTGTCTTCGGGTCACATGATGTTCGGTCTTACCTCAGCCCATGCTGCCGGCAGTATCGCCATGGTGATGGTGGGAATGAACATTCTTGTAGGCAAAAACACCTATCTTGTCGACGACGACATGCTCAACGGTGTGGTGATCATGATACTGTGCACCTGTATCATCTCCTCGCTGCTTACCGACTGGTCTTCGCGCATGATAGTACTAAGAGACAAGGAGCTGCCGGAGGCTGAGGACGAGAAGAGCGCCAACGACGAGAAGATACTCATCCCCGTGCGCTATCCCGAATATGCCGACAACCTGATGAGCCTCGCCTTCTTGGTGAGAAACCAGAAGCTGAACCGCGGTTTGGTTTGTCTCAATGTGGTGTATGAGGACAAAGACATGCGCTACAACCAGGAGCAAGGCAAGCGACTGCTCGAACATTGCAGCCAGATAGCAGCAGCCACCGATGTGCTCACGCAGACCCAGGTCAGAATAGCTGCCAACATCGCCAATGGCATCAAGCACGCCTTCAACGAGTTTCAGTGTTCCGAGATCATCATCGGCATGCACATGCATCCGGAGCGCTCACCTAAGTTCTGGGGCGAGTTCCATCAGAGTCTGTTCAATGGACTCAGCCGCCAGATCATCATGGCACGCATCCGCCAGCCGCTCAACACCATACGCCGCATACAGGTGGCTGTTCCTTCGAGAGCTGAGTTTGAGCCAGGCTTCTACCGCTGGGTAGAACGTCTGTCGCGCATGGCACGCAACCTCGACTGCCGCATACAGTTCCATGGCCGTATGGAGGCTCTTTCGCTCATCAACGAGTTTATCAAGAACCGCTATCCCGAGGTCCGTTCCGACTATACGCTCATGACCCATTGGAACGAGATGCCCCAGATAGCCTCGCAGATAGCTCCCGACCACATGTTTGTGGTGGTAACAGCCCGCAAGGGAACCGTCTCTCACAAGGCTGCCCTTGAGCGTCTGCCCGAAGAGTTGACCCGTTTCTTCTCCGGCACCAATCTGATGATCATCTTCCCCGACCAGCATGGTGATGCCTCTGGCGAGCATCTCACCTTTGCCGAGCCTCAGCATCAGGAGGAAGAGAGTGCCTACGAGATGATGAGCCGCTGGCTGAAACGGCATTTCAAGTTTTAGTTTTTTTCAAGAACCGGAAACACTATAATCAATTATCAACATACATTAATTTTTTAACAAGATGAAGAAAACATTCACCAAATCAGTCATCGCAGTCACAGTGGGTGCCTTGACTCTCAGTTCATGCATCGGCTCTTTCGGCCTTACCAACTCAGTTCTCAGCTGGAACAAGCGAGCTACAGACAACAAGTTTGTCAATGAGCTTATCTTTATCCTCATCTCTCCAGCCTATGCTGTATGTTCTGTAGCCGACCTCTTCGTGCTCAACTCCATCGAGTTCTGGACAGGCGAGAAGGTGATCGGACAGGTGGGAACCACCAAGGACGTGATGGGCAAGGACGGTCGCATGTATGCTGTCAAGACTTTGAAGAATGGTTACGAGATAACCGACCCCGACGGCGAGAAGTCTTACTTCGTATTCAACAAGAAGAGCAAGAGCTGGTCTTACAGCAAGGACGGCGACATTCGCGAGCTGTTCAGCTTCAATGAGGACGGCAGCATCCAGGCCTGTCTGCCAAGTGGCGCAAAGATGAATGTCACTGCCGACGAGAATGGTTTATTCCAGCTCCGCATGGCGATGAACGATGGCTTCTACTATGCTTTCAACAAGTAAGCCGTTCATCATTTTCTGAAATTCAGTTTTCATCAACACATAGGGTGTCGCATTGCCTCATTCATGGGGAAAGCGACACCCTATGCACGTCAAACTTGTTTGAATTGCCGAGGTGCGAAGGAGGAAACCGAAAGGTAACTTTCCGTGCTTCAATCCACACTGCCTATCGTGACCGCAAGATAAAGGAGAACCCGAACGGTTTCTTGGAGCGTATCGAGATAATCCCGACTGACAAGGAGCATCTTTCACAGGACGAGGTTATCCGCTTGGCATCCACACCATGCTCTGCTCCTGCCTTGAAGCGAGCCTTCCTGTTCTCTTGTCTTACGGCATTGAGAAAGAGCGACATCAAGAAACTCACTTGGGAGGAGATACAGCCATACGGCAGCGATGGTGTGATGTATGTCACCACACGAATGCAGAAGACAAAAGACATCGTGCATAACCCAATTAGTGAGGAAGCCTTGGAACTGATAGGCTATTCACCAGAGAAACATGACAATTTATCCGATTTGGGCACAATAATGCAGTGTGTATAAACCGACCTAATAATGCAAAGCATAAATTATTGCTTTCATCAAGCACATGTTTCTCTAAATCATAAAAGAGAAAGAATATGTCTTGTATTTCTATTATGAATTTGCATCCATTCATATTCTTACCATTAAAATTTTCGACGCTACATATGCACATATCTCCTCCACCAGTATCCCATCCTGTTCCATGACAAACATAGAAATGGCGCATAAATGACCTTAAAAGATCAATATTTTTAATCCTTAAATCTTTAGCATAGAATTCAATTCTTTGTGGATAATCTTGGATTCTATCTTGTACGCTATATATGTAGTTGTCAATTTTTTCAACAAGTTCCTTAAATTTTGCCCTTTTCTTCACATCTTGCATTTCGTATGCATCGTATCGTTTTGCCCACATTGAATATGCATTATATGATACGGAGAGAGAAAAATAAGAAAGATTCCAGTTTTCATCGAAGTAAACATCAAAAGATGGTGAACAGAGACCATTGATATGGTTCAACATGACAGCGTAGTCTGTTCTACTACATTGCATATCTTCTCTAAATCCAAACTTTTCTATTTCCACTTTTTTGTTAAAAGGAGCAGTTATGTTATGATTTAAAAGATGTAGAGTGATTTCATCGTTTATAATATCCCAATTCTTATCTAAATAGCCTTTGACTTCTTCTGTTTTCTTAAAGACATAACATTTCTTATACACATCGTCATATATCTTATTTAATTGTTCGTGTCTGTCATATTGACATGAAACAATTGAATCGGTTATCTTTTCGTCAATATCCGAACATATAATATAAGACATATCTTCTTTCTCTTCGCAATATTGTATATAACAGATTGAACAAAAATGTAGTCGTTCGTTTACACAAGAGGGCATTTCGATATTCTCAAAAGGCTCTGTAATATCACGTTGTCTAATGTAAAGTCGTTCGCCACCTTCCTTGTTTGCACGTTTGCAAAGAGTTGCTAATATTATATGGGCATTCTTGATAAAAACAGAACAATCCCTTTTGTTACTATGCAAAGATGCGGGATGTTTATTATTGTTGTTTGTTGGGATATTGGAAGAAACGACATGATTGGCGGTAATCTTTCCTGTAACTTTTGCTTCTTTATGTCCGTATCCTCCAGGTTTTTGAACATTGAGTATTTTCTTTCCTAATTTTGCATATTCTATTGTGTAATAATATTCTAGCTTATCTGCTTCTTCTATGCTCGTATAGTCATGTAACATTGTAAATTCGGGAATAAAGCCAGTATGACGCTTATGCTGAAAGACCTCTGAATGACGGTCATTGAAAAGATGGTCGCCAATTCGTCTGTCATAATCATTGGCTGTGCCTACATAGCAATATCCGTCCTGTTCAAACATTGCCAAATACACACAACGAATTTCGTTTCCATTATCATCAAAATGTTTAGCCATAAACAGTATTTTATCATCAACTTTTTATAATCCAGAGTTAAAATCCAATGAGATAATTTTAGTCTTTCTTGCACTTGGTTTTAAATTGCCTACGTAAATAGTCACAATTTCCATATTATTGGGGTTGTTGTGCCATACAAACTCATAGTCCTGCGTCGTAAAAACACATAAAACGCCAGTGTGTGAGGCAACTTTATTCATATAATCTCGTAATTGGGATGTATATGCTTTTAGTTTTTCGGAAGTACATCTTTTTGTTGTAATATATTTTACCTCTATAATATATGGATTACTTTCTTCGTCAGAGAGCAGAAAGTCAGGTTTTCCATTTGACAAATCGTCTTCTCTATGAACTATATAACCATAATCGAACAAATAGAGGGCCATTTTTTTTTGAATATCGGCTTCCGAATAATTGTCGGGATATGGTGTTTCAAATCGCATTGTCCTGTTTTTGAATCTATCCAAAACGTATAGTAAAGAGACGTTTTTTCTTAGTTCATCTATAACATAGTCACACAGAGGTTTTATTACATCTGTTTTAAATAGCATTATTCTTTCTTTGAGATTGTAATCTTTTTCTCCATAGCAGATCCATGCCGCATCGTCATAGAAGTCAACTATAGAATCTGAAGCAAAAGAATAATCCAAATAATGCAGTACATAGGATACATAGCATTTCTTATCTTGAGCCACACGTCTTATTACATTAAAACCTTCTAATTTGTTATATTCTTCTATTGTTTCCTTATTATAAGGGCATTCTTTCTTTAGATTTAACAGTATGTCTTTGACAATACTATAAGAATACAAATATGACACAAAATGCATTGTACTATAATAAAGCATTTGGTCTGATATTGATTCACAATAACGTGAATAATATGTTTCTATATCATTTATTACTCTTTTTATATACATTATTTACAAAGTTTGAATGATAAAAAATAATCTGTAAATGATTTTATATTACTTACAGTTATATTTCATCAAGATATTCACTTATCGTTTCTTTTTCATTTAGCTTTGAATTGAATGAATCTTTGTATTGAATTTTGATACATTTCAAATCACTTATCTCAATATAAATTGTACCACCTTCAGTCTGATATTTGTCAAAGTAACAGCATTTATCCTTTGCTACGCCTTGCAACTCAAAGCCATCTCCCTCATAATATGGTTCAAGAAATGTTCTACCTGAGTCTATACATTTATATTTAGTTCTATATGATTTCACAATATTCAGGAATTCAGACTTCAATCCATACCAAGATTTTTCTTCGTCGAAGAAAATACTAACCTTGTAAATATTATTTGACTTTGGTGTTGCATGTAACATTATTGTAGAATTTCGATTCATAAATTTCCCAGACAATGCATAACCTTCCTTACGAATATCAAGCAGTTCAAAACCTTTCTTTTGAAGATCCAACATAGCTAAATCTACTGCATTGTTTAATTCTATTCCCATGAATTTTATATGCGTTTTTGATTCTTGAACAAAACGAATAGAATCCTCTATGGCTTTTTTCCGTTCTTGTTCTTTCCTTGCTATCTCACGAGTATGTTGAATAGAATCATTTATATGCTGATATTTTGATTTTAACGCATTTCGATATGTTTCTATCATTTTGTTTATATCATCACCTTGTAAATTTGTTACATTATAATTCTTCAATTGTTTATTTATTCTTTTGTTACAATCTTTTGATAACACTAAATAGCAATTGGAGTTATTCGTTAAAAATCTCAGTATCTTATTCTTATAATCATAACTATAAATCAATTTTATGGGAATGGATGTCGGTGTCTCAACATTAACATTCTCATAATGAACAAAAATATCCTTGTCTTTATCGCTATGTCCCCAGAAATCATAAGCACGTGCTATAGTACTTTCAATTCCTATAATATCTTGTGCCTTAACAGAAATATTCAATAGGAATAGTGCAATTATAAATGCAAATTTAGTCTTTTTCATATCGATGTTTTTTACAATATAATTAATTTTTTAAGAATAATATAAAAAGAAGTGAGACCTCATCATATCCTGCTCACCTGTGAGGCCTTCGACTGCCCAATAACGAACCAAGATAGATAAAGCCTCACCTTGAACGTATATCGAGTTACGATAATACGAATCCAAGGGAGCACCTTCACTACTTGTCCTCGTCATTGGTTTTGTGAAGTTGTCGAAGTTTCACAGGGTCGGACAAAGTATGGAATGCACTTCCAAATTTACATTATGTCTGCAAACGCTTTGATTGCGAATGCGCCACAAAGATACAAAAAATCCGTGAGAATAAATACTTTATAGGCTGTTAGTTGCATAAAACAGACTTTTTAGTACAATTATGCCATTATAATGACCGAAAACATCAGACAATATGTCAAATCCATAGTGCATGATACAAGAAACCGTGTCAACTATGGCATGAAATGTGTCGGTAAAGGTTTGTGGCATGAAGATTGTATATTTCATTATCGGAAGACGGCAGAAACAGCGTTTCTTGCATTACTCCATACGGAATGGTGCAAGAAACGCTGTTTTTGCGACCAAACCCAAAGGAGAGAGTAAGGAAACAACGTGCACGGCTGATTCCATGAGAATTATTATCGGAAACAATGTAGTAGTGGCATAAACAATCTATTTAACGCAACAGAAAACGGAGTTTCCACAGTATTCATCTTAAACCTTTTATCAAACTACGAGCGAAATTGGAACTCTTAGCTTGGAGCGTCTAAATAACGGCGCACATTTTATGTTCATTTCAAACGTGTTGGCACGCGCTGAGGCCGATACGAATGTAAAGAGTAAGCTCAGCGCACAAATTGTCTCGCTAAAGGCTGCCATGGAGCAAGAGAATGAGAACTTGAAAATCTCGCAAAAAAGTATGCTGACAGATGACATCGCTACAGCCGATGTCGAGCGTGACGGACTTTACAGCGGTTACAAAAAGGCTGTAAATGGCTTCAAGAATCTGCCTGTGGAGAAGAACATGGCAAAAGCTGCAAAGGTACTGGCGCAACACATCAAGGACTATGCCATCGATCCAAAGATGCAACTTGACAAGGAAACAGGATTGTTGATGAATTTTATCGATGACTTGGAGAAGAAGCATTCAAGCGAGGTTCAGACACTTTCGCTTGGTGCATTCGTTACCGCTCTGAAAGCAACAAACGAAAAAGTACGCACATTGACAGCAACACGCACAGACGGACGTATGGCAAAGGCGGTTGGTGCATTAAAAGCATCACGCAAGGCAAGCAATGAGGCTTACCGCCAGTTGGTGAAGTTTGTGAATGCTTATGCTTTGATAGAGGACGACAGCAAGTATCTTAGCTTTATTGACTATGTGAACACAGAGATAGTTCACTACAAATGCGAAGTTATAGGTCAGAAGTCTGGTCCTGCTCAGACAAGTGGTACTACCGGCGGAACGACGGGTGGAGGATCTACTGGAGTTCCCGTTGCTTTGTTTTTGACAATCAGTTTGAAGTTGTGAAGTTCTTATAGCGTCAAAACCAAAGCATACAAAAACGCCTTTTACCATATATATGTCTGCCCAACCTTTGGCCATCGGGACTTACGGTATGGGTATAGGCGTTACAAATGTAACACCTTTACCTTAATAACCATTTTGTTTGGCTGGTAAAGTATGATTTTAAGGCCTGATTTAACATTATCAAATACGAATATGCCAAAGAAATCCACTTTTGCGTGATTTTTCTCGCTAAACAGTTTGTGTCGTCAATGATTGTTTGTATCTTCGCAACGTCAGTCCTCGCCAAGCCTCTTAACAATGCTCAAATCGTGCGAGGCGTTTTTTGTTTATACACATTTGAATATGGCGAATCTTATTCCCTTTACAAAACGGTTTGAATCTTCGGAAAATCTCGTTAATTTGCTTGAATCACGAGGTTTACAGATTTGTGACAGAAACAAAGCCATACAGTACCTTGACAATATTGGTTATTACAGATTGTCTGCTTATATGTATCCTTTGTTGAAGATGCCCAAAACAGCACATTTGTATAAGGAAGGTTCAACATTCGAAAAGGTGATGATGCTTTATCGCTTTGACAAGAAACTGAGACTACTCATGTTCAATGAAATAGAAAAGATTGAAATTGCTATCAGACGTGCGGTGATGCAAATAACAGCAGATATGACAGGCAATCCTTTTTGGCTTACTGACTCTTCTTATTTCTTGGATAGTTCCAAGTTTAATGAAACAATGCGAGCTATATCCAAGGAATATAGCAAATCTAAGGAGGAGTTCATTCTTCATTTCAAACGAACCTACTCAGAGCCATATCCGCCATCGTGGATTTTGGGAGAACTGCTTACTATTGGAAACGTCAATGCCATTTATCGCAACATTAAACAAAATCGCATACGCAAGCGCATAGCCAAACGTTTTGGTTTGCCTATCAATGTGTTTGAGTCATGGCTCACGGTTATTGCTGTTACTCGAAATGCCTGTGGTCATCATTCAAGAGTATGGAACAAGCAGAATGCTATTCAGCCAGCAATTCCCAATAGTCCTGCAGGAGAATGGATAACGCTACCAACAGATTCCATGCGTGCTTACTTTGATCTCTGCATCATCAAGTACTTTCTTAATGTTATATCCCCCAATAATGATATGCAATCCAAACTAACATGGTTGTTCATTCGGTTTCCTGAAATTGACTTAAAAGCTCTCGGCTTTCCGCAGGGATGGGAAACGGAACCATTATGGAGGTAATAACATGTGGAATGGCTACTGATCATTCACTCCCTTACATGGTTTTCTTTGTTTCCTTTTTATCATATTATAGGGTCGGTTCAAACGACCCCATCCAATCCATATCTATGTAATTTTGATGTGTAACTACTCAGTACCCATATGGAGAACTGATAGTTATAAATGCTATACTTGTGTTATCCACCATTAAACCCAAAGAAACTATCGCTTAATACTGGAGAAATTTTACTCCTATACTATATAAATGTTTTTTAGCCTACAGGGCGGACGCATCAAAATGCGTTCGCCCTGCTTATGGTTTACGATTTTGGTTGCTGTGTATTCATGCACAGGCTTCCTGCTGACAGATTTCCACTCTTCACCTTCAGCTCCACCTTGCCTGCCTGACGACGGGAACGGAGAACGATACAGGCGGTACCCTCGTAAAGACTTCGGGAGGCATGGCTTGCCAACTGCTTGTCACCTACCGTCAACTCTGACGAAGCCATATCGCCGTTGCCTACTGCCACAATATCTGCCTCACCCTTCAATTCTATCTGCAACAACTGATGGGCACTCAGCACCCTGCGACCCTTGCGGTCGGTTGCCGTGACTCTGACAAACTGCAGGTCCTTGCCATCGGCTTGCCAGCAACGAGACTCCGGTTCCAGCCTGAGCGCCACAGCCTCTCCGGTAGTGGTAAGCTGATGACGCGCCACTACCTTTCCTGCCTTCCTTGCCACAGCCATCAATGTGCCAGGCTCATAAGGCACAGCATCCCAGCGTATGCGGTTGCGCAGTTTGGGATCAGCGTCATTCTTTTTTACTCCCAGGCTCCTGCCATTGAGCAGCAGTTCCACCTCATCGGCATTCGTATAGGTATAGAGTGAGAGCTGCTCGCCCTGACTTCGGTTCCAGTTTTCAGACAACCGTTGGGTAGCCACATTGATGCCGTTCCACTGCGTATCGGTGCCAGCCTTCTCAATGATAGCGATATGTACGAGGGGCTCTTCAGAAAACATGCTCTTCACGAAGTAGGCATCGGGCTTGGGAAGCATGGTCATATCGAACACTCCCTTGTTCCATCCCTTCAGCGGCCAGTCCAAACTCTCGCCTAAGTAGTCGACAGCCCCCCAGTAGGCCAGTCCCATCACCTTGTCGAGATTCATCTCAAAGAAGTTGGGTCCCATGGCTTCTGTGCTCGCCTCGCTCTGATAGAATATCTTTTCTGGATAGCGCTTCATGTCGCCGGGGAAGTACATATAACGGTAATTATACGAGTTGACTTCTGTGGCAACAGCCAGATCGGCAGGCAACGAGTCGGTATCGATATTGCGATAACGCGGATGCATTGCCACCGTGGTGAGACGGGTATGGTCGTAGCGATGCAGCAGTTGGCGCATCATTCTGTAGAGGGTTACTCCCCAGTCGTTGAAGGGCATGTCGGCATGATGCTGCAGCTCGTTGCCTAAGCTCCAGAGGACGACGCAGGGATGATTGCGGTCGCGCTTCACCCACTCGGGTATGTTCTTCTGCCAAAGGCTCAGGAAGTCTCCCCTGCCTCCGGTAAACTGCGAGTTCCATTTATCATACAGCTCGTCGACCACCAAGATGCCATACTGATCGCACAGGCGCAACAGGTCCTCGCTGTAAGGATTATGGGATGTACGAATATGATTGAAGCCAAAGCGCTTCATGGTGAGTATCTGTTGCTCTATGGCACGAGGATAGGCTGCAGCACCAAGGGCTCCCAAGGTGTGATGATTGGCGTAACCCTTGAGCAGCACTTTCTTTCCGTTGAGCAGGAGTCCGTGCTGGGGCGACAGTTCTATGGTACGCATGCCGAAGTGCTCACGTGTTTTGTCTGCCACTCTTCCTTCCTTGTCGTAGAGCGTCACCTCGGCAGTATAGAGATAAGGACGGTCGCACGACCATAGTTGGGCGCCCTCCAGCGTGATGGCTGGCAGTTCATATTCGCGGTCGCGCCACTTGGCATTGAAAGGCATGTCGGTTTTCTGCTGCGCCACTACTCTGCCTGTCATGTCGAGGATTTTCACCTCTACAGGCATTGAGCCATGATTCTCACCTTTCTGTTTCTTCTGGCGGTTCACTATCTCTGCCCTAATGTTCACCTCGCGGTTGTTGCGAGTAGTGATATAGAGTGGATGGCGAGGGAAATAGAGTTGGTCGTTGGTGACAATAAGACGGACATCACGGAAGAGTCCGCCACCCGTATACCATCGCGAGTTATTGGCAGCACGCGTATCTGTCCTCACTGCTATCTCGTTCTTCTCGCCGTAACGGAGCAACTGGCTCACGTCGATATCGAATCCCAAATAGCCATAGTCGGTTGCCGCCACATGCTGTCCGTTCACATAGACATCGCCCACAAGCATCATGCCTCCGAAGTCGAGCATCACCCGTCTTCCTTTCCATTCTTTCTGGGGTGTCAGTTCGTATCGATACCAGCCAATGCCCATCTCCTTGAATCCTCTTGCGCTGAGACGGCTTTTCACATTATTGGCAGCATCCTTGCTGTTGGCACGTTCGTCTGCCCCCGGTGCCACCCAGGGCTGATAGAGTTGGAAGTCGTGAGGCAGGTTGACGACCTCGCATCCCTGCATAGCTTCATCCAAGAGATGGGGATTCTGAATGTTGTCAGATGGCAGGCTGATACCTTTTATATCGCCGCGATAGAACTGCCATCCCCAGTTGATATCTATCGTATCTCGCACGGAAGCATGTGCTGCCGTACTGCTCATCATAGCCCAGCCAGCCATGAGCAGCATGAGCCAAAAGTTCTTGTTGATTTTCATCCTTGTAGTTGATTAGTTTTTAATAATAGCACACAAATATACTAAATTACTATTATATAATGCAACTTTCGCATACGGGGAGTGAAGAGATGTAGGGGAAATTAAGAAAAGTTGAGGGAAATTAAGAGAAGTTATGGGATAATTCCTACATCTTATACGAGAAGATGCAATAGGCTTCAACAGCTTACGAAGCCGCTTTTATTGCTCTACGAAATAGGCTTCATTGACTATCGAAGCCGCTTTCATATTTCGAGGCTTTTCTATTCAAAGTTTTCAATAGGGGTGCTGTGCAGTTACCCAACAAGCCTTTTTCTTAAAAAAAGCATAAATTATGCAGTTAATATTCCATAGAAATAGCTTTTTTTATTAACTTTGCACCTATTATATAATAACAAGCTAATCAATGAAGGAATTTGTCATCTCAGAAGTCAAGGCAGAGACTGCCGTTCTCGTGGGTCTTATCACCAAGGAGCAGGACGAAGCCAAGACCAAGGAATACCTCGACGAGCTGGAATTTCTTGCCGATACGGCAGGAGCTGTAACCGTCAAGCGATTCACGCAGAAGGTTGTCGCTCCCAATCAGACCACCTATGTAGGAAAGGGAAAGCTCGAGGAAATCAAACAATACATTAAGGAAGAAGAGGAAGAAGACCGCGAGATCGGAATGGTCATCTTCGACGACGAGCTGTCTGCCAAGCAGATACGCAATATTGAGCAAGAGCTACAGGTAAAGATTCTCGACCGCACATCTCTTATTCTCGACATCTTTGCCATGCGCGCCCAGACTGCTGCCGCCAAGACACAGGTGGAATTGGCACAGTATAGATACATGTTGCCTCGTCTGCAACGACTCTGGACTCACCTTGAGCGCCAGGGCGGTGGTTCTGGCTCGGGTGGCGGTAAAGGTTCTGTAGGATTGCGTGGTCCTGGTGAAACCCAGCTTGAGATGGACCGTCGTATCATCCTCGGCCGCATGAGCCTGCTCAAAGAACGCCTGGCCGAGATAGACAAGCAGAAGACCACTCAGCGCAAGAACCGCGGCCGACTCATCCGTGTGGCCCTTGTCGGCTACACCAACGTGGGCAAGAGCACCATTATGAACCTGCTCTCCAAGAGCGAGGTCTTTGCCGAGAACAAACTCTTCGCCACTCTCGACACCACCGTACGAAAGGTCGTGGTGGAAAATCTGCCTTTCCTCCTGGCCGACACAGTAGGATTTATCCGCAAGTTGCCTACCGACCTGGTAGACTCTTTCAAAAGCACCCTCGACGAGACACGCGAGGCCGACCTGCTGTTGCATGTTGTCGACATCTCGCATCCTGATTTCGAGGAGCAGATACAGGTGGTGGAGAAGACCCTGAAGGAACTGGGCTGCGCCGACAAGCCATCGATGATCATCTTCAACAAGATAGACAACTACTCCTGGGTAGAGAAGGAGGAAGACGACCTTACTCCTATACAGAAAGAAAACATCACCCTCGACGAACTCAAGCGCACATGGATGGCGAAGTTGCACGACGACTGTCTCTTCATCTCTGCCAAGAACAAGGAGAACATCGACGAGTTCCGCGACATTCTATACAAGAAAGTGCGCGAGCTGCACGTACAGAAGTATCCCTATAATGATTTCCTGTATCAGGACTACGAATAAAAAACAACGACTATGAACGATTACCGACCGCTTACCACCGAAGAGATAGAACAGCTGCAACAGAATGGCTGTTGGGCTGAGGACTGGACTTCCGTCAACGTCGCAGAAGACTTCAATCCCGAACACATGCGTCAGGTAATGCTCTACGGAGAAGTCTGCATAGGCTGCTTCGACAAGAGCATCGAGGTAAGTCCGGGCTTTCACAAGCACTCGGGCATCCGCAATGCCACCTTGCACAATGTCATCATCGGAGACGATTGCCTCATCGAGAACATAGGAGGATTCATCAACAACTATACCATCGGTGACGAGTGCTACCTGTCCAACGTATCCACAATAGAGACTACAGAGGGAGCTACCTATGGAGAAGCCAATGTCATCAGTGTACTCAACGAGGCTGGCGATGGGAACATCATCTCTTTCTCCGAACTGAGCAGTCAGTTGGCAGCACTCATGCTCAAGCATTCTCATAACAAGGAGTTCCGTGAGACACTTTTCCAGTTAGTCAGAGCATATGTTAGCAGCAGACTGCCCGAACGCGGGCTGATAGGCAACAATGTGAAGATAGCCAACACCAAGGAGATTATCAACTGCATCATCAACGACTACTGCGAGGTGAACGGAGCAGAGCGGCTGAGTGACTGCACCCTCCTGGGAGATGCTACCAGCAGCGTTTATATAGGAACGGGTGTCATAGCCGAAAACACTATCATCGACCATGGGGCAAGCATCACCAACGGAGCCAACCTGCAAGACTGTTTCGTGGGAGAAGCCTGCCAGATAAACAACAGCTTCACCGCATCGGCATCGGTATTCTTTGCCAACTCGGTAATGAGCAATGGCGAAGCATGTGCCGCCTTCTGCGGTCCGTTCTCAGCCTCTCATCACAAGAGTTCGCTCATCATCGGAAGCCAGGTTTCGTTCTATAATGCCGGTTCTGCCACCAACTTCAGCAACCATGCCTACAAGATGGGGCCCATCCACTGGGGCATTCTGGAGAGAGGCACCAAGACAGCCAGCGGCTCCTACCTTTTCCTGCCTGCCCACATCGGTGCTTACTCCGTATGTCTTGGCAAGACCATGGCTCATCCCGACACTACCTCCTTCCCCTTCTCCTATATTATTGGCGAGGGAGAGAAGACCATACTCATCCCTGGTAGAAACCTTGTCACTGTAGGACTTTACCGCGACATCAACAAGTGGCCCAAGCGCGACCTACGACCAGCCGAGCACCGCAAGAGCATCATCAACCAAGAGTGGCTCTCGCCTTTTATCATCAGCAAGGCGACAGAAGGAAGGCACATTCTGCAAGAGCTCTGCACCACTTGCGGAACTCAATGCCAGGAATACCACTATCAGGGACTCACCATTCCGCGCAGCTCACTCCTTTCCGGCATCCGCTTCTACGACATGCTCATCAGTCTCTACTTAGGTCAAGTCATCAAGAAGGCCACGCTTCCTGCTGCAGCAGCAGAAGAAGAAGAAGGACATGAATATACCCCACTGTCCGAACAGGCCATCCACAATGGCGAAGAAGCATGGACCGATCTGGGTGGTCTGCTCCTGCCGCAGGCTTTGGAGAATCAACTCGTCGAAGACATCATCGACGGAACAACCGAAGACATTGAGTCGGTTATCAACGCATTGTCCGAGGCTCACAGCCATTATGCCGATTTCAATCAAACTTATGCCTTCAGCCTCATCCGACAGCTCTACGAAGAAGCCACACCGGCAGCCTTCTCGCTGATCGAAACCAGAGCCGACGAGGCAAAATCGCTATGGACCGAAGCCATCAGAAAAGATGCGCAGAAGGAATACGACTTGGGCGACGTGGACGAAGACACCTTCCTGCACTTTGCCAACTCCATCAGTCCTGCCACATAAAAAGTCCAACAAAGAAAAATCATTTATACAACATAAAATCATAAAAGTATGAGTTTAAAATCTATCATGCTGGCGGCACTCTTCACATCGGGTGCGCTTTGTGCCAGCGCAAAAGACTATCATTACACCACCGTACCAGGCGATGCAATGCAAACACGCATCTATACTCTCGACAATGGTCTGAAGGTATACATGTCAGTTAACAAGGAGAAGCCTCGCTTGCAGGTCAACATCGCTGTAAAAACAGGTTCGCGTAATGACCCTGCCGAGACTACAGGTCTGGCTCACTATCTGGAGCACCTGATGTTCAAAGGCACCAAGAAGTTTGGTACCATCGATGCCGCCAAGGAGAAGCCATACCTCGACGAGATAACCCGCCGCTATGAGACTTATCGCAAACTCACCGATCCCGCACAGCGCAAGCAGGCTTACCACGAGATTGACTCCATCTCACAGTTGGCTGCCAAATACAACATCCCCAACGAGTACGACAAGCTCATGTCGAGCATCGGTAGCGAGGGAACAAACGCCTATACCAGCAATGATGTCACCTGCTACGTGGAGAACATCCCAAACAATGAGATAGAAAACTGGGCCAAGGTGCAGAGCGACCGCTTTCAGAACATGGTCATCCGTGGCTTCCATACAGAGCTGGAGGCTGTGTACGAGGAGAAGAACATCTCCATGGCAAGCGATGCCACCAAGGAGTTTGCTGCTCTCTGGAGCCTCCTCACTCCTACCCATCCTTATGGCACACAGACTACCATCGGCGAACAGGAGCACCTCAAGAACCCAAGCATCATCAACATACAGAACTATTTCCACCGTTACTATGTGCCAAACAATGTGGCTATCGTCATGGCTGGCGACTTTGACCCCGACAAGACCATAGCTCTCATCGACCAGTACTTTGGCTCATGGAAGAAGAGCGACAACCTGTCACGCCCTGAGTTCGAGGCACAGCCTGCCATCACAGCAGTAAAGGACACCACGGTTGTCGGTAAGGAGCAGGAAAACATGATGCTGGCATGGCTCTTCAAGGGCGTCAACGACCAGCAGAACGACACCCTCGATGTCATCAGCGACCTGCTCGCCAACGGCAAGGCAGGACTCTTCGAGGTAGACCTGGAACAGAAGATGAAACTCGCCTCTGCAGGAGCCTTCAACTATGGTCTGCACGACTACACCGCTTTCATCGTTCAGGCACTGCCCAATAAGGGACAGAAGCTCGAAGACACACGTGCCCTCGTGCTTGACGAGATGGGCAAGTTGCGCCGTGGCGAGTTTGCCGACGAACTGCTTCCTGCTGTCATGGCAAACAAGAAGCTCAACTTCTACAAAGGACTCGACGACAACGAGAACCGAGCCAGCATCATGGTGGACGCTTTCATCAACGACCAGAAATGGGAAGACGTAGCCAAGCAGCTCGACCGCCAGAGCAAATTGACCAAGAAAGATATCATCGACTTTGCCAACAAGCATCTGCGTGCCGACAACTTCGTATGTGTATACAAGCGCATCGGTGAGGACAAGACGCTCAAGAAGATTGAGAAGCCTGCCATCACTCCTATACCTGCCAACCGCGAGTATGAGAGCGATTTCGTCAAAGAAATCAAGAACGCAGAAGTGGCTCCTATACAGCCTGAGTTCCTCGACTTCAAGAAAGACCTCACCGTCACCAAGACCAGCAAGAAGCTGCCTTTGCTCTACAAACAGAACACACAGGACGACCTCTTCAACCTCTCCTTCCGTTATGAGTTGGGCGACGAGGATGACATGCGCTACAGCTATGCTGCTGATTATCTCGGCTACATAGGTACCGACAAGAAGACCGTCTCTGAAATCAAACAGGCTTTCTATAACATTGCCTGCAACTACAGTGTGGCTCAGGGCACCAAGAGCCTCAGCATCAACATCAATGGTCTGAACGAGAACCTTCCTAAGGCACTCAGCCTCTTGGAGGACTTGCTGCATCATGCCAAAGCCGACAAGACTTCATGGAACCAGTATGTGGACCTCGTAGAGAAGAATGGCAACGACATGAAGGCCAACCAGAAGGCCAACTTCTCACGCTTGTGGGACTATTGCGTATATGGTCCTTACAACCCAAGCCGCAATCAGATTCTCCCTGCCGACCTTCGCAAGATGGATCCACAGGAGCTGATCAACCTTCTGGGCGGACTCGACAATATCGAGCACACCGTATTCTATTATGGTCCTTACAGCGAGAAACAGCTCAACAGCCTCCTCGCCAAAGAACATAAGACTGGCAAGAAACTCATCCCTGCTCCACAGGGCAAGGAGTACACCAAGCAGCAGCCACAGAGCAACGAGATTCTCATTGCTCCCTACGAGGCAAAGAACATCTATCTGCGCCAGTACCAGAACGAGGGTAAGACTTTCACCGACGACAATGCTGCCGTAGTAGGACTCTTCAATGAGTACTTTGGCGGAAGCATGAACGCCATCGTCTTCCAGGAACTCCGCGAGACAAGAGGTCTGGCTTACAACGCAGGTTCTTATTATGTACGCCCTGGTCGTAAGAACGATACAGAATACTTCTTCACTCATATCATCTCGCAGAGCGACAAGATGATGGACTGCATCAACGTGTTCAACGAGATCATCAACAACCTGCCACAGAACGAGGCTGCATTCAACCTGGCTAAGCAGAGCCTCATCAAGAGCCTGCAGAGTATGCGTACCACTAAGGACAATGTGCTCTACGCTTACTTCAATGCCAAGCTGAAGGGACTCGACTACGATCCCAACAAGAAGCTCTATGAGGCGCTCCAGAACGTGACACTTCAGGACATCACTAACTTCGAGAAGCAGAATATCGTAGGTAAGCCTTACCGCATGGTCATCCTCGGCAACGAGAAAGACCTCGACATGAAGAGCCTCGAGAAGATTGCGCCTATCAAGCGCCTCTCTCAGGAAGAGATCTTCGGATTCTGATTTTATGTCAAGAATTTGAGAATTTAACTGAACTTTCGCATGTAGCTTAAGTACGGGCTGAAGGCCCAAAAGCTCCTAACCCAGGGCAGTGTCCTGGGTATAATAGCAATCAGCAAGGCGCCCTGTAAGGGCAAAAGCCTTATGTTTTGTTTGGAGTTTTAAAGCTTTTGCCCTTACAGGGCGACAGGTTTGCGCCCGTAATAACCCAGGGCGTTGCCCTGGGCTAAGAGCTTCTGCCCTTTCAGGGCGTGCCAACCGTACAGGTCGAATAATTTTAGTCAAGAATTAGAGAATTAGAGAAGCCATTTCCACGGCCATCGAGCGATGTTTCTCTAATTCTTGACAGTAAATTCCACCTCAGCTTTCGCAAATGGAGAAATAACTGAAGATGAAGAAGCGATTATCTTATCACCTTCACCTCGCCATTCTTGCTCAGTTTCACAATGCTGGAAGGCGTGTGGGGCTTATGCTCCTGGCGGCGGCTCCAGCAAACATAGTCGACAGCCTCCAGGATTTCGGGCGAAATATCACGATAATTCTGTGCCGCAGGCTCACCACTCACATTGGCGCTGGTGCTGACCAAAGGCTTCTGGAAGCGGTAACACAACTCCTTGCTGAAAGGCTCGAAGGTGACACGCATGGCCAGACTGCCATCCTCTGCCACCAGATTGTTGGCCACGCCCGTAGCATCGTCGAGGATGACGGTTGTAGGCTTCACTGGCATGGCTGCATCGATAAAGTCCCACGCCACCTGAGGCACGTTGCGGAAATAACGCGCCATACGGTCAGCGCTGTCTACAAGACAGATGAGCGCCTTGGAATCGTCACGACGCTTGATCTGATAAACCTTTGCTACTGCCTCGGCATTGGTGGCATCGCAGCCGATGCCCCATACCGTATCTGTGGGATAGAGTATCACTCCACCCTTTCGCATGCACTCCACTGCATTCTTAATGTCTTCTTGCTGTGTCATAATGCTGATATTATAATATGTATAATGTTTCTAAATGTTTTTATACTGCTCGATGTCGCGCATACCGTTGAGGAAGTCACGTGCCTCCATGCGCTTCTTGCCGCTTATCTGAATGGTGTCGAGCTGCAGCCACTCGTCGGCACAAGCCACGAGCAGGCTCTTGCCCTCTACACGGAGCGAGCCCACAGCGATGCCTTCTGCCAGTGCCTTGCCGGTCTTCGTGGTCTTGAAAACCTTCAGCACCTGAGCCTTGCCGCCCTCCTTCTGTATCTCGGTCCATGCGCCAGGATAAGGCGACAGACCGCGGATGAAGTCGTACACCTTCTTGGCTGGCTGGCCGAAACTGATGCGACAGGTCTCCTTGAAGATTTTGGGTGCATGATGCAGTTCCTGCTGTTCTGCCACCAACTCGTCCTGCGAGATGGAGTCGATGTTGCCATCGGCAGCTATCAGCTTGTCGATGGTCTTGAGCGCGATACCGGCACCGAGGTGCATCAGTCCGTCGTAGACATACTCCACATCGGCATCGTCGGGAATAGCGAAAGGCTCCTGCATGATGATGCGTCCGGTGTCGATGTCGTGATCGAGGAAGAAGGTGGTGACACCAGTCTGCGTCTCGCCATTGATGACAGCCCAGTTGATAGGCGCTGCACCACGATACTGAGGCAACAGGGCGGCATGCACATTGAACGTGCCGAAACGGGGCATGGCCCACACCACCTCGGGCAGCATGCGGAAAGCCACCACCACCTGAAGGTCGGCACGGAAGCCACGCAGCTGCTCCACGAACTCAGGATCTTTCATCTTGACAGGCTGCAGCACGGGCAAGCCCTGCTCCAAGGCATACTGCTTGACAGGAGGCGCCTGCAGCGTGTCCTGATGGCGTCCTACGGGTTTGTCGGGCTGAGTAACCACAGCCACCACATTATATCCGCCTTCTACGAGGCTCTTGAGGGATTCCACCGCAAACTCGGGTGTTCCCATAAAAACGATTCTTAAATCTTTCTTCTCCATAACAGTTGGGTTAAAGTTATTCTGCCGACATATCGGCCACAATCTTTCGATACACCGAGTACACCTTGGTACGGCTGATGTAGCCTACGAGCACGCCGGCTGTGTCGACCACAGGCAGCTGGGCCGCATCGGTCTGGTCGAACTTCTTCATCACCTCGTCCATCGGCTCGTGGTCGGAAAGTACTGCCGATGGCTGCAACATGAGCTGTCGCACGGTGAAACGGTTGTAAAGCTCTGACCTGAAGATGATGTGACGGATGCGGGTAATATCTATCACTCCCAAGAGTACACCTCCCTTGTCGACCACTGGCAGGAAGTTATTGTTGCTGCGGCTTATCTCAGCCACGAGTTTGCCCATAGGCAGATCGGCATGAATGGGATGATAGTCTTTCTCGATGACACTCTGCATGCTCATCAGCGTGAGGGCCGCACGGTCGATGTGATGAGTGAGCAGCTTGCCCTCTCTTGCCAGTCGCAGGGCGTAGATGCTGTGGCTCTCGAAGATGCTGATGGTGAGGTATGACGAGATGCAGACGATCATGAGCGGCATGAAGAGCTGATAGCCTCCCGTGAGCTCGGCGATGAGGAAGATGCCCGTAAGCGGCGCATGCATCACACCCGTCATCACGCCTGCCATACCCATGAGCGTGAAGTTCTGCTCGGGCACGTAGACACCTATCTCGTTGGCATTCCAGAAGCGGGAGAAGAAGAAACCCGCAAAACCGCCGATAAAGAGCGAAGGTGCGAAGGTTCCACCACAACCGCCACTGCCATTGGTTGCCGATGTGGCAAACACCTTGGTGAGGGTGACGAGTCCGATATAGACGAGCAGCAGATGGCTGTTACCATAGAAGAGCGAGTTGCTCATCACCTGCCCCCACTCTGCCTCTGTCCTGCCCTTGAGCAGGATGTTGACAGCCGAGTAGCCCTCGCCATAGAGCGAAGGGAACAGGAAGATAAGGCTGCTCAGGATGAGTCCGCCCAAGAGGAGTTTGGCATAAGGATGCTTGCCCAGACGGGCGAACATGCCCTCGCAAGCCGACATGGTGCGCATGAAGTAAAGGCTGACAAAGCCGCAGAAGATACCCAACAGGATACACACCGGCGCACGGTCGAGCACCCAGGGCGAGGTGAGCGTGAAGTCGAAGAGCGACTTCGAGCCCATCAGAATATAGGTGAAACAGGTAGCTGTGACACACGAGATAAGGATGGGCAGAAGCGAAGCCATCGACAGGTCGACCATCAGCACCTCGAGCGTGAAGACCAGTCCGGCGATAGGTGCCTTGAAGATTCCGGCAATGGCGGCACTGGCTCCGCAGCCCACCAGCAGGATCATCGTCTTCTTGTCCATGCGGAAGATCTGTCCCAGATTGGAACCGATGGCCGAACCGGTAAGCACAATAGGCGCCTCGGCTCCCACAGAACCGCCGAAGCCAATGGTGATGCCAGAAGCCACCACCGACGACCAGCAGTTGTGGCCGCGCAGCTTGGAGTTCTTGGTAGAGATGGCGTAGAGCACGCGGGTAATACCATGCGAGATATTGTCGCGCACCACATACTTGATAAAGAGCGACGTGAGGTAAATGCCCACGATTGGGAAGAGCAGGAAGAGCAGGTTGTACGTGTTCTTGACAAATCCCGATGTGAGCAGAATCTGTATCTCGTGCACGATTCCATGCAGGAAATAGCCTGCCACCGAGGCGAGCACCCCGATGACAAAGGCGAGGATGAGTGTCATCTGGCGGTCGGAAATATGTTCCTTCTGCCAGGCCACCATCTTGTCGACCCAACTTTTCCTTGCTTCTAAAATATCGTCATCCATTAATATATATATTATCCTTTATTATTTTATCTTGGCACAGATTACGCGGATAACACGGATTTTATCTTCTGACTGCCACAACGCTTTCACCAAGGAATATGGCATAAGCCTCTGTGTTGTCCGCGCCTCATCATTCCTTAAAACTCCGAAGTGAAATGGAACCTGATATGTTCGAAGTCCTGCTGTGCCATGCTGAGCACATAGCCCGAGTCGGCGAGGAACACGTCTCTGCCCTCTATGTCCTTGGCCATGTACTGATACTTGCGCTTCTTGAAGTTCTCCAGCTCCTGCTCATCGTCAGCCTCTATCCAGCAAGCCTTGTGCAGATGGACAGGTTCCCAGCGGCACTTGGCGTTGTACTCGTTCTCCAAACGATACTGGATGACCTCGAACTGCAACTGTCCTACGGTTCCCACGATGCGGCGGCCGTTGAACTGGTTGACAAACAGCTGTGCCACACCCTCGTTCATCAACTGCTCCAATCCCTTCTGGAACTGCTTGCTCTTCATTGGGTCGTCGTTCTCGATATACTTGAAGAGCAGAGGCGAGAACGAAGGCAAACCACGGAAGTGCAGCTGCTCGCCCTCGGTGAGCGTGTCGCCAATCTTGAAGATGCCGTTGTCGGGCAGACCTACAATGTCGCCTGGATAAGCCTCGTCGATGGTGCTCTTGCGCTGCGCCATGAACTGTGTGGGCGAAGAGAAACGGACGGTCTTGCCCAATCGTACGTGCAGGTAAGGCTGATTGCGCACAAACTTGCCCGAACAAATCTTGCAGAAGGCAATACATGAACGGTGGTTAGGGTCGATATTGGCGGTGATCTTGAAGATGAAGCCAGTAAACTTGCTTTCCTCTGGCTCTACCAGTCGCTCCTCGGCCTGAGTGGGCTTGGGCGACGGTGCTATCTTGACGAAGCAGTCGAGAAGTTCCTGCACACCGAAGTTGTTGAGCGCAGAACCGAAGAACACCGGTGCCACCTCGGCCGAACGGTAAGTCTCCACATCGAAGGCTGGATAAACGCCGTTGACCAACTCCAGATCCTCACGCAACTGGGCAGCCTCGCGCTCACCCACATGCTGATCGAGCGCTTCGGAGTTGACGTCCACTTCCACCTTCTCGGTCACACGCTGCTTGTTGGGAGTAAAGAGGTTGAGCTGCTGCTCGTAGATATTGTACACGCCTTTGAACCGGGCACCTTGTCCGATAGGCCAGCTCAGGGGTCGAACCTTGATCTTGAGTTCTTCCTCCAGTTCGTCGAGCACGTCGAAGGCATCACGGCCCTCACGGTCCATCTTGTTGATGAAGATGATAACAGGCGTATTGCGCATACGGCACACTTCCATCAGCTTGCGGGTCTGGGCCTCCACACCCTTGGCTGAGTCGACCACGATGATGGCTGAGTCAACGGCTGTCAGCGTGCGGTAAGTGTCCTCGGCAAAGTCTTGGTGACCGGGAGTATCGAGGATGTTCACCTTGTAGGGATCGCCATGCTCGCCATCGGGCAAGTAGTCGAACTCCATCACCGACGTGGAAACAGAAATACCACGCTGTTTCTCTATATCCATCCAGTCGGAAGTGGCTGTCTTGCGTATCTTATTATTCTTTACGGCACCTGCCACCTGTATCTGTCCACCAAAGAGAAGGAACTTCTCGGTCAGTGTGGTCTTACCTGCATCAGGATGAGAAATAATGGCAAACGTTCTTCTTCTTTCAATCTCTTTCATCTCGTTGTATATATATTTTGAACTTTTCTCAAGTTCTGTATATTATTATAAAATATGTATATCCTAAAAATTAAACACTACATGTCGTCGTCAAACTTCAAGCCCTCTGTACGGTCCTTGAGGTAATAATCGCTCAGCATGCCCACGAAGGTGCTGATCTCGGTCACGGCACGGGCTGTCTCGGGCGTTATCTTCTTCTTCTGCAGGCGGAGCATCATCACGCCATAGAGTGCGTCTAAGCAGGTTTCTATCTCGTTCACATCCTTGTCGCCCTTGTTGCGCAACTCTACGATGTAGGGCAACACCTTGTAGTATTCGGCATTATAGATGGGGAACTTGCTGCTCTGCAGCAGCATACCGTGCAAGTCGATGACGTCCTTGAGCAACACGCGGTTGATATCGAGATGTCCATACTCGCGCTTTCCTTCCTCGTTCATCATGCGGATGAGGTTGCCAAACCAGTCCAACTCCTCGGCTTTCTGCTCGTCGGTATAGTCGAAACGGTCGATATACTGCTTGCGGATAACGGGCAGCGAACAGCCATAGGCACGGATAATGTCCTCCACCTGCCACATATACAACAGGTATTCGGCGATACTTTTCTTTCTTAACTCTTGTGCTACAAACATATATTTTGTGAAAATAATATTCTCATATAATCTTTCCGGGCACACGCCCCGTAGGACAGCCTAAAACTCGGGCAGATGATACAGGTTGAACACCGTGCCTATCAGCGCTATCAGCGAGAAGATGATCACCACACTGCCTATCACCTTATTAATAATAAGAATGCCATTGGTATCAAACTTGCCGCGTATCTTGTCGATGAGCCAGGTAAGACCAAACCACCACAGCAAGGCGCCAAAAACGATGCTGAGATAGCCCACGCCCATCTCAATAGGCATGTCGGGAACCACAAAGGCAAACTGCGCGTATGTGGCCATGAAGAGGAACACGATGAGCGGATTGGAGAGGGTGACGAGAAAGGCCGTCAGGCCGTTGTGGAACAATGTGCCCTGCTTGTTGCTGCTCTTGTGCATATTCTTCATCGGGTTGCTCTTGAAACAATACACTCCGAAGACAAGCAGCAGCAGACTGCCCGAAATCTGAAGATAGAACTTGTTCTGGGCATTGTTGACAAAATCCATCACAAAACTCATACCCAAACCCGTGAACATAGCATACACGATGTCGCTGCAAGCAGCGCCGATGCCTGTCACAAAACCATACCAGCGCCCCTTGTTCAACGTGCGCTGAATACACAAAATACCTACTGGACCCATGGGAGCAGAGGCAATGATACCTATGACAATACCCTTGAAAATAAAATCAAGGATGTTTATCTCTATTGGAAACAATGAATTCATACGAGGTGCAAAGATACAATTTTTTAATCATACAATGCAAATTTTCCGTCTAAAAGTTTGTCCGATGCATTTTTTTTCTTATCTTTGCCATCAAATTTTAAAACTCTAACTTATTAAAAAACATAAACAATATGACAGAAAATGCATTGAAGCCGTATGTAATCGGCTTGGACCTTGGCGGCACCAACTCTGTTTTCGGTATCGTTGACGCACGTGGTGAAATCAAGGCTACTACAGCCATCAAGACCGGTGGCTATGACAACGTGAATGATTACGTAAAGGCAGCTGTCGAAGCACTACAACCTATTATCGAAACCGTTGGTGGTATTGAGAAAATCAAGGCTATGGGTATCGGAGCACCTAATGGCAACTTCTATAAGGGTACTATCGAGTACGCTCCCAACCTGCCCTGGGCTCACACTTGTGTAGTTCCTTTGGCAGACCTCTTCAGCAAGGCTCTTGGCGGACTCCCAGTAGCGCTTACCAATGATGCCAATGCGGCAGCACTGGGCGAAATGACTTATGGCGCAGCACGTGGACTGAAGAACTTCATCGACATCACTTTGGGTACTGGCGTAGGCTCAGGCATCGTGATTGATGGAAAGATGGTTTATGGCTGCGATGGTTTCGCAGGCGAGCTGGGCCATGTGATTATGGTTCGTGGCAAGGAAGGCCGTAAATGCGGCTGCGGCAGAACTGGCTGTCTGGAAGCTTACTGCTCTGCAACAGGTGTGGCTCGTACTGCACGCGAATTCCTCGAGAAGAGCGATGAGCCTTCATTGCTCCGCGAAATCAAGCCAGAGGACATCACCTCTTACGATGTAAGTATTGCTGCCGGCAAGGGCGACGCCCTGGCTAAGCGCGTGTACGACTTCACTGGCAAGATGCTGGGTGAAGCTTGTGCCGACTTCGCAGCATTTGCTTCACCTGAGGCTTTCGTCTTCTTCGGCGGTCTTACCAAGGCTGGCGATCTCTTGATGAAACCTCTCAAGGAGTCATACGACAATACCGTATTTCCTACCTTCAAGGGCAAGGCTAAGTTCCTTGTGTCAACTCTCGACGGCAGCTCTGCAGCTGTTCTCGGCGCAAGCGCTGTGGGTTGGGATTTATAATTTGGCATCATCTTTACAAAAATCCTGGACTTTTTTTGTTTATCGTTCCAGGAACATACAGAATGCCTCCGAAGTGATTTCGGAGGCATTCTCATTTTTATCACAGATATGTATTTCGTGACAAACGACACATTGGTTTTGATAGAACTGCTACATTGTTTTAAAGAAAAAGAAGCATTGTTTTTAAAAAAGAACAGCTGCATAATCGTGACAGAAATCTACATTTCAAGCACTTTTTTACATGACGAAAATCAATTTTTCCTCTTATTCCGCACTTTTTTCTCAAAACCTCGCTCGTTCTTATAGTTTTTTCGTACCTTTGCACAACCAAACAAAGGTGCGGACAGGATTGTAAACAAGATAACATGACACATCACAGCCGTCCGGCACTCTCATACAATTGTATTGAACATCATTTCAAGTTAAGAATCGCATTTAATTAAGAATCACAAAAGAATAAGTAAAATGAAAAAGATTTACACAGTGGCTAAATACGCCAAAAGCATCATGCTCGCAGCTGTAATGACAGCAAGCGCTTTGACTACAGTAAATGCTCAAGAAGCCGACAACACTACCTATGCTCCAGCAGAAGCCAACAGCTGGTGGAGAGGCGAAGAGGTAACAGGTAAAGAACAGCAAGTTTATGTATATAATGTTGGCACTGGCATTTTCGTAACTACCGACGACACTCCCTCTGAGAAAAATATCGACAATGCTGCACTCTGGACACTTTCTAACAACCAGTTCAGTTGTGGGGATTACCACATAAATATGTGGAGTAATTCAAACGCGGGACTTAAATGGTATACAGCTATAAACACAGACAAAACCACTACATACAAAGTGATAGCAGGAAATACAGAAGACAGAGGATTTTCGTACAAGTTATCCAAAAAGGACGGATTGATTACTCACTATTTCAACGTTGATGACAACGAATACACAGCAGCAAAAACCAAGAGCAAATACAATGACTTCCTCTTTATCTCTCCTGAACAGAAAGAGGCTTACAGCATATATTCTGCACTCTACAAAGAGGCAAGTGAATTGACAAGCAACGAGAAAATTTCTACAAGTTTGCTCAACCAGCTGAAAGAAATCCTCACCTCTACAGCTACAGCCAATTACGGTACATATACTACGAACAAGACCACATTGCAGAACATTATCAATACGATCAAGACTTACCTCAATAGCACTCCAACAGGTATCGACAAAATCAATGCCAACTCATCTGCCAAGGCTGAAGCTATTTTCAGTGTGAACGGTGTTCGCAACGCCCAGCTCAACAAGGGACTCAACATCGTGAAGATGAGCGACGGTTCTGTCAAGAAGATCATGGTTAAGTAATCTTCTACTTCAATACTACATACAAAAACGAAAGGCTGTGTCAAAGGGATTATTCCCAAAGACACAGCCTCTTTTGATTGAATACTTAGCCATAAAGCATATGGCTTTAACTTCTTTAACTCCTTTAACTTCTTTAACCTAACTTCCCTATTTATTTGCGAAAGCTGTTTTACTTCTGCAGTGTAACTCCCATCAGTCCAACAACCACCTCGTTGCTCAAGGCGCGGAGAGTCAGCGAACGGAGTTTCTTCTTGGCGTTGAGAGGCATGTCGAGCATCGTGGCAGCGCCACCAGGCAGGGCACACATCGCCAACTTCATATCAGGAAGATCGCCGGCAGTGGCTGCCTCCTGATAGTGAGAGTCGCGGAAAAGATGACGGCTTACAATACCTGTATTCAGACCTATGCGGTAAGGACGAACGGCAGGCATGGCAAAAGCCACAGCGTTCTCCACGAAGTCTTGCTCGATAGGACACCAGTTGACAGGTGGAACAAGCATCAGCTCGTCTGTCGTACCGTCAGTATACTCCACTCTCACCACGGCATTCTCTATGGCATACTGCATGGGGTTGGTAGAGCCTGCCATCAGCAAATAGGCATGCGAGGCCTTGCCCGACAAAGGAATGGTGATGCTGTCGGGATAATTGTCCCACAAACTGGTATAGGCAATATTCTTGCCCTCGGCAGGTGTGCGGAACGACAAGCCTGGCAAGGTCTCGAAAGATCCGTCCTTCACCATGCTGCGCAACTTGGAGTCGTCTATCTTGGCGAGTTTCTTCGTTGAACACCAGTCGCCCATTCCCTGCGTAGGCACACAGAGTGTGGTATAAGGCGAGCGGGGTGTGAGGTATTGGTTCTTGAAGATATCGCTCACTTCCGAATTGAAGGCAGCATCCATGTTCACCATTCTTCGCTTTCCGTCGTTCAACTCGTCGAAGTCATTGCCCACACCTGTCATCGTTCCCCATCGGTCGGCAGTCTGTTCCGCAACGGCATCAGCCAAGGTGTAAGTTTTCTTTACCTCAACCTCATCATTGTCTACGGGCTTGATGGTTGCCAGCTCCACGTGCTGGCGCTTGTCGGCTGTCAGTTCGGTGTCTTTGTATTTTCCTTCACCCATATTCTGACGTATCACAATCTGCAGCGGACGGGCGAAGTTCTGCTCTATATCGAAGATGTCCTTATCGCCCACTCTTCTGAACGAGTAGTCCAAATAAGGCGTATGCACCGACGCGCTGTCCCATGCTGCGGGGAAACCAGGACGAATGATGCACTTGCCCTCTAAAGCATTGGGCGTGATGCCATAAAGGCCTTCGATAAACGCACGCGACGAGATGCCCGTCACATCAGAGAAATCGCGATAGCCCTCGCCTGTGGCACGGTCCATGGTCGACAACTGTCCGAAGTTGCCCGGACTGCTGCCAAGATACATGAAGTCGAGCACATTGGCTTTCAGCAGTCGGTAAGCCTCCTCCGCTCTTCCTGCCTGATAATAAGCCAGCACGGTATGCATCACCTCTGCCATCGCCACATTGTTGATACTCCATTCGTAAGGCGACCAGTCGGATGTGCTCACCGTCTGATATTCCTGTCCATCATATATATAAGGTACGCGCGGGATGTGCCTGTCCACATACTTCGTTGCCAGATAGTTCTGTTCGCCAGTTCCTGCGCCACAATCTATCGGCGTGTAGATACTCCACAGCGCTGCGTCCTTATGAACTCGCTTCAGTCCCATGAAATCCTGATATTCTGCCCAGTGGCCGAAATCTTTCAGCCACAGTCGGCTGTTCATGGCTTTCAGTATCCTGTCGGCTTCCTCACGATAAGGCGCAGGATTCTCGCCTATCATCTCTGCCATGCGGGCAGCCAAGAGGTTGGCACGGTAGTTATAGGCCGACGAATGGGTTACGCCACCGCTGTTGTATTGCAGCGCATCGCTTGCCCAGATACAGCAATAGGCATCGTAGAGTCCGTCGTTGTCGGGATCCCAGGTGCTCTTCTCCCAGGCGAGATGACTCTTGATGACAGGCCACATCTTGCGCATATAGACTGTATCGGCATCAAACTGGAAATGCCAGAGCAGCTCGTCGATATACACCAGGTTCATGTCGTAATGGTGGAACTGCTTGTTGTTCTCTGGATTGCGGCAGATGTAGCCATTGCTGTACATCGGTGTGCCCCATTCGTAGGCGCCCCGCGAGAGATTGTGCTCCTTGTCCATCACATGAGGACGGGTCACAGGGATGTCGGTCACCTGACTCTTGGCATAGGCGTCGAAATGAATGCGCTGGCGGTCGAACATACCCAAGAAATCGCCCATATAGGCTGCACGCCAGCCTGGCAGAGGCATTCTCCAGCCCACAGCGCCATGCGTCCACACTTGTCCGTTCCAGGCTCCGTCTGCAGCCATGACCATGGTTCCGCCTACAGGATTCAGATAAGCATCGGGAGTATTGAAGATGACGGAAGAAGCCAAGTCGGAACGCCACTGCTCTGCTGCCTGATAACGCTTGCACATCTCTGAGTTCTTGCCTGTCGACAAGACGGTGTTGTCGACCGAGAAATACAGTTCGGCAGCGCCCTTCTGAGGCATCATGCCTGCAACGGTAGAGAGCATCTTGGGCTGGGCAGGCGCATCGAAGGCCTCAGGACCGTCGAACTTGCCGATGTCGCCGGCTCTCTTAAACTTGCTCACCCTGGTTTCGCATATCATACCCACAATCTCTATTTTCGCCTTGCCAAAATTCTCGGCAGCGAATTTCCAAACAGCACCTTCCGTCTGCGGATAAGCCAACACCGAGAGCTTCAGCACACCGCTACCCCATCGCTTGTCCTTCATCAGATACTCACGCTTTCCAGCCTCATATCTTGCCCTGCAGTACTCTACCGAGTCGAGCTGAAAAGCCTGACCGTTGCATTTGATCACGAAACGGATGTTACGATGATTGTTCTTCTTAAAGATAGCGAATATAGGACGGTCGCTGGTTTCCAATCGCCATTCATCCACACTGCCATAGAGGGCGCGTGTATAACGATTGTTGCCATTCACACAGCTAAAACCTCTACCGTCGGGGTGGTAGTTGGCAGTACGCTGCATCACTCCTTGCGCTGACGAGGACAACATTCCCATCATACAAGCCGATACGACTGCGATAGTTTTTAATTTAGTTTGTTTCATGTTGGTTGATGGTTTCTTATTATTCAAGTTTTATATTTTATTCAAGCCTTGGTTAAGTCTCTTTTCTGTTGGATTTACGACTTTCTGTCTCGTCCAAGCCGCATGGCTTGCCTGTGGTTCGCGTACCTATTAATATAGGCATCCCAAGCTGGTGTGTACAAAGATAAGCAAAATTTCCGACAGCACAATCATACACCCCTCGCTTTTGTACGGTTTTACATCTTTATGGACGATTTCTTATGCTTTATTGAACAATTATACCTATCTTTGCAGAAGATATAAAAGACTTTGCAGAAGAAATAAAAACTTAAAGGCTATTATAATCGATATGATCAGACAACAACGCAAAAGACTTATTGCAACATGCCTCACCTGCGCACTGCTCACAGCAGTCAGCGCACAGGCTCAGTTCTTGCCTTCCCCCACACAGGAAGCCAAACCTGGTATAAGATGGTGGTGGATGGGATCGGCCGTCGACAAGGAGAACTTGGGATGGAATCTCGACCAATATGCCAAGGCTGGCATAGGCGCAGTGGAGATAACTCCACTCTATGGCGTACAGGGAAACGACAAGAACGACATACCTTACCTCTCTCCACGATGGCTGGAGATGCTCAGATTCGTGGAAAAGAAAGACAAGGAATTGGGCATTGAGACCGATATGGCTACCGGAACAGGATGGCCTTTCGGTGGACCTTGGGTTCCACTGAGCGAGGCTGCCTGCAAGGCTGTTTTCGTCGACACCATTGTAGATGTCAAGAAGAAACTCATGGACATCAACTTCACCCTGCCCGAGAAAGAGCGCAAATTCGCCAAACTGAAAGTCATCAAGGCTTATCCTGTGGCAGGAGTCACCAAGAAGAAACGCGTCATCGCACTCTACGAGAGCCGCACCCGACAGATGGTGAAGCGTGCTGCGCCTGGAGGCGAAGGCTACGTCATCGACCACTTCGACTCTACTGCCGTAGCCCATTATCTGGCACACATCGACAGCGCCTTTACGGCTTCGGGAACACCTTTTCCACATACTTTCTTCAACGACAGCTACGAGGTATATGGCGCCAATTGGACTCCTACCCTGCTGACTGAGTTCGAAAATATGCACGGCTACAAATTGCAGGATAAGTTCCCCGAGTTCCTGGATGGCGACGCAATCGTTGTGAGCGATTATCGCGAGACCCTGGGAGAGATGCTGCTGCACAATTTCACCAAACAATGGACTGCATGGGCACACAAGCACGGAGCCATCACACGCAATCAGGCGCACGGCTCACCCGCCAACCTCATTGACTGCTATGCGGCTGTCGACATTCCTGAGATAGAAGGCTTCGGACTGACCGACTTCGGCATCAAGGGCCTGCGCAAGGATCCGGGAAAGACTCGCCCCAACTTCAGCGACCTGAGCATGCTGAAATATGCTCCTTCGGCTGCCCACATCACGGGCAAGAAATATACATCAAGCGAGACTTTCACCTGGCTCACCGAGCACTTCCGCACGTCACTGAGTCAGATGAAACCCGATATGGACCTGATGTTCTGTGCCGGCGTCAACCACATGTTCTTCCACGGCACAGCCTATTCGCCAAAGAACGATCCATGGCCAGGATGGAAATTCTATGCTTCCATCGACATGAGCCCCACCAACAGCATCTGGCGCGATGCGCCCGAACTGATGAAATACATCACCCACTGTCAAACCTATCTGCAATGGGGACAGCCCGACAACGACTTCTTGGTGTATCTGCCCGTAAGAGACATGTGGCGCACCAATACCAAGAAATGGCTCATGATGTTCGACATTCACAGCATGGCGAAGAAGGCTCCCGAGTTTATCAAGTGCATCCTCGATATCGACAAGGCCGGATTCGACTGCGACTACATCAGCGACCAATACTTGCGCTCGTGTACTTATAAGAACGGCATGATAGAGACTGCTGCCGGAACACGATATAAGGCGCTGGTCATTCCCGGCAACAACATCATGCCAAGCGACGTGATACAGCACATCTCGCAGCTGAAGGCGCAAGGAGCCAAGATTATCAAGGGCGACAACACTGAGGCGATGGCAAAGGCTGCCAACCCTGAAATGATGAGAAAACTATATGGACTGAAGCTGATACGACGCAGCAACAAGTACGGTCATCACTACTTCATCGCCAACCTCACCGACCACGATATCAAGGCCCAAGTGCCTATTGCTACAGGAGAGAACGCTGCGCTGTGGTACAATCCTATGAACGGATCTTACCATGCTGCTGTGATAAACGACCGCGGAGAACTGGCCATCAACCTCAAAAGTGGCGAAAGCAGAATCCTCCTCAGTGCACAGAAAGAGTCGGCACCCTGGTTGCAAGACAAGAAACTGCGCCTGGCAAAGACCGAACCTCAAACCATAGACAAGGGTGAAAGCATCGACCTCACCGCCAACACCTGGAAGCTCTCCTTCACAGAGGAAGCACCCAAAGTAGAGGAAACCTTCAGCCTGCAGGGACTCAAGACATGGGAGAGCCTCAGCGACAAGGCCCAGGTGACAATGGGAACTGGCGTCTACGAGACAACGTTCAAGCTGTCGAAAGAGCAAGCCAAAAAACAATGGTGCATCGACTTAGGCGACGTGCGCGAAAGTGCCCGCGTCTACATCAACGGCCATTACATAGGCTGCGCCTGGGCTGTGCCTTACATTCTCCACTGCAAGGATGCACTGTCGAAGGGCAAGAACACCATCCGCATAGAAGTGACCAACCTGCCTGCCAACCGCATTGCTGCACTCGACCGCGAAGGTGTGAAATGGCGCAAGATGAAGGAAATCAACGTCGTAGACATCAATTACAAGAAAACCACCTACGACAAGTGGGAACCTGTGCCAAGCGGACTCAACAGCACCGTCAAGCTGGTGGAAGTAAAAACAGACATAAACTGAATAAACAACAAAACAAATAAACAACTCAACAAATGAAAAAACTGATCTTAACATCACTCTGTGTACTCATGGGTATGAGCTTTGCCTCAGCCCAGAAAGTTCATAGAAACGTAACAAACCTGCAAAAGGAAATCATGGAGGTGGCTCATCGCACCAACAACTATTTCATGGCAAAGTACAGCGACCCTACACTTGATACCTTTGTCAAACGAGTACGTACCAGCAACCTGTGGACACGCGCCGTGTACTACGAGGGACTCATGGCACTCTACGAGATTGACCCTCAGCAGAAATATCTCGACTATACAGATCGCTGGGCTGACTATCACAAGTGGCAGGCTCGCAGCGGAGAAACCAACGACAATGCCGACAACCAGTGCTGCATGCAGGTTTACATCGACCGCTACGTACAGAGCGGAGGAAAGAAAGATTTAAGTCATGTGAAGGCAAACCTCGACCATCAGATTGCATCCAACCGTGTTTCTTACTGGACATGGATCGACGCCATACAGATGGCTATGCCTATATATGCAAAATATGCAAAAGTCAGCGGCGAGAAAAAGTATCTCGACTATGCCATGAAATCCTACAAGTGGACACGCGACACACTGGCAGGCGGGCTGTTCAACGAGAAGGAAGGTTTGTGGTGGAGAGACAAGGACTACGTTCCTCCCTACAAGGAGAAAGACGGCAGCAACTGTTACTGGAGCCGTGGCAATGGCTGGGTTTACGCAGCCTTGGTTCGCGTGATGGAGACATTGCCTGCCAACGACAAGAACTACCAATATCTGAAAAAAGACTTCATCAACATGAGCAAAGCTCTGCTGAAATGCCAGCGCGAGGATGGATACTGGAATGTAAGCCTCGTTTGCCCTGCCAACTATGGCGGCCCTGAAATGACGGGTACAGGTCTCTTCCTCTACGGCATGGCATGGGGCGTGAGACAGGGCATTCTGCCTGCTGCCACTTATCAGAAAGCTATGGACAAGGCATGGAAGGCGCTGGCTGCATCGGTTCATGAAGATGGTTTCATCGGTTACAACCAGGGCACTGGCAAGGACCCATCGGCTGGACAGCCTGTCACCTATACGTCTGTTCCCGATTTCGAGGACTACGGCACAGGATGCCTCCTGTTGGGTGCTACTGAATACTACAAACTTTTAAAGGTAAAAAGGTAAAAAAGTAAAAAAGTAAAAAAGTTAAAATACATGAGAGTATATCTATATGTATTGGCTTGCTTGGTGGCGCTCATGCCACTGAGCGCCAATGCTTCCAAGAAGCAGAAGAAGGCAAGGAAAGCTAAGACAGAGCTCTGGCCCGACGGCACGAAGATGGACACTTGGTTCCTGCAGGCCCAAAAGGTGAATACAGACACCTTGGGCAAACAGTATGTCATCACCGATTACGGAGTTAAGAATGACAGTACTTTGTTGCAGACCAGCGCCATACAGGGAGTCATCGACCTCGCCTCAAAGAATGGAGGAGGCGTCGTCGTCATACCGGAAGGCACTTTCCTCAGTGGCGCCCTCTTCTTCCGTCCCAAGACTCATCTGCTCCTATCCGAAGGAGGCAAGTTGAAGGCAAGCGACCGCATCGTCAACTTCCCCATACTCACGACACGCATCGAAGGCGAGACCTGCAAATACTTCTCCGCCTTCATCAATGCCGACCACTGCGATGGCTTCACCATTGCCGGAAAGGGAACCATCGACGGAAATGGCAAACATTATTGGGAAGAGTTCTGGATTCGACGTCAGTGGAACAGCCGCTGCACCAACAAGGATGCACAGCGTCCAAGACTCGTATACATCAGCAATTCCTCGAACGTGACTCTTCAGGACGTGCATTTGCAGAACAGCGCTTTCTGGACCAATCACATCTATCGCTGCGACCATGTGCGGTTTCTCGACTGCTACATCTTCGCTCCTACTCAGGGATTAAGGGCTCCCAGCAGCGATGCCATTGATATAGATGTTTGTCATGATGTGCTGGTGGAAGGCTGTTACATGAGTGTCAACGATGATGCTATTGCCATCAAGGGAGGAAAAGGCACATGGGCAGACCAGTCACCCGAAAACGGACCGGTATACAATGTCTTGATACAGCGTTGCAACTACGGCAAGGTTCATGGATGCCTCACTTTAGGAAGCGAAAGCGTGAGCGACCGCAACATCGTGCTTCGCGACATCACCGTAAAGAATGCCAAGCGCGTGTTATGGCTCAAACTGCGTCCCGACACACCGCAACATTACGAGTATGTCACAGTCGACAATATCAGCGGAACCACAGGAAGTTTCCTTACCATTCGTCCATGGACTCAGTTCTTCAAGCCTGGCGACAGAGAGGACATGCCTCTGAGCCAATGCAACAATATCACGATGAAGAACATCCGCATGGACTGCGACAACTTCTTCGATGTGGGCACAAGCGACAAGTATCGCCTCTCCCACTTCACCTTCGAAAACATATCCTGTACCGACAAGAAAATGGCATTTTCTGCAGATATAATAGAAAACACCATCTGCAAAAATGTCAATATCAGCAAAAAAGCACGACCTGTACGGTTGGCACGCCCTGAAGGGGCAGAAGCTCTTAGCCCAGGGCAGCGCCCTGGGTATAATGGCAATCGGCAAGGCGCCCTGTAAGGGCAAAAGCCTTATAAATTGTTAGGAGTTTTAAAGCTTTTGCCCTTACAGGGCG